>SDBV01004739.1_pt1 | contig 19397 bp, 14 predicted proteins | sample 2277081 | NCBI WGS metagenome assembly SDBV01 (sample SAMN10402039, study PRJNA504765) | marine sediment metagenome | isolation source: marine sediment core GS10_PC15, 223 cmbsf | place: Arctic Ocean: Southern Knipovich Ridge | collected 2010
GGTTTTTTCCTACGCAGGTTTTTTTCAAAAAAGCGCCTTTTGTGTAGCTATGGTGCGCGTTTGTGCGCATATTTGTATTTTTTTGTGTTTTTTTGTCATTAAAGTCACGTTTTTTCATAAGTTCTTTCTGTCATTTTCCCCGCATTAAAACGACTCTTCTTTACTTCTTCCGCCCTTTTTTCGGCCCGCTCAGCCGAAAAACGACCCTTTTCAGGACCCGCCCCCTCCGATCACGCGCCTCGGGAAGAACTTACTTTTTTTGGCGCATTTTTTATACTGGATTTTTTTGTCCTAAATAAATCCGCCCCGGCCAAAACCCAAAACCAGCCCCGCCTGCCATGAGCCTGTCGAATGGGCTGGCGATGGCTTGTTGTCCTGAGCCTGTCGAGGGGGCCATCCACGAATCACGAGTCACGAATCACCACAAAATTCGACGCCAAAAACGCCGCTATCATCAGAAAAATGGTACTATAGCTGTTTTTTAAGGGAAATATTTTAAGAATTATTAAAAAAATTTCAGGTTTTTTTAGGCACTTATCAGCCTATTTCGCGTATCTTACCAAAGATGACAGAAGTTTTAGCTATTTTGTCCCAAACGGGTTAACATTGGGCGGTTGTTCAAATTGCGAACGATGTTTTACTCATCAAACCGCTTTTTTTTATAAGATTCACTTATAACGCGGCGGTGATTTTCTAATAAAATGTTTTTTATAACCCAGCTTATACATTTTAACATTGAAACGTAAACTATTATTTTAAAAGACGTTACAACCCGAAAACCGTCACAGTGTGCACTTGATGCAGTGGCATCAAAAGCGAAAGGGTTGACTTACGCGTCACGAAATGATATGATGTGAGCGAATATGGCAACAACTAAGAAGACAACTAAGAAAAAGGTAAAAGCCAGAAACCCAAAGCTCGGCAAAGTTAAACGAAAAAACGCCTTTAGGTCATACGATAAGGCGATGAGTTATATTTTCGGAATGACAGACTACGAGCGGCAGCGGATTCTTCGCTACAATACCACTACGTTCGATCTTGGGCGCATGGAAAGATTGCTCAAAGGCGTTAGCAATCCTCATAAAAAGATCGAGACGGTTCATATCGCCGGTACCAAGGGTAAGGGCTCAACAGCTACGATGCTTGCCAAGATGCTTGAGGCAAACGATTATTGTGTCGGGCTTTACACATCGCCGCACGTTATGACATTGCATGAGCGCATCGCGATCGACGGCAAAATGATCACGGAAAAAGAGCTGCTCGGTCTTGTCAACCGGATCCACGGTACGCTTGAAAAGATGGGCAAAAAAGATGACAGCCCGACATTCTTCGAGATCATGACAGCGCTGTCTTTTATGTATTTTGCTGACAAACAGGTTGACCTTGCGATCATCGAGACCGGACTTGGGGGACGGCTTGACAGTACAAATGTCTTAGAGCCTGCACTTGTCGGTATCACCAGCATAAGTCTCGATCACCAGAACGTTCTTGGCAAAACGATCGACAAGATCGCGAAAGAAAAGGCCGGGATCATCAAAAAAGGTGTCCCGGTAGTAACCGTCGACCAGGACGACCCGATCGCGATGCGAACGATCCAACAGCATGCGACGAACGTAAAGGCGCCGCTTAGCGTTACGGGTAAGGACATCGACTTTTCGTATCGATTTGAGTCTTCCCGCGAGCACGGCCCGCATACGCGAATATGCGTTACAACTCCGACAAGCCGTTTTGAGCATCTTCGTGTTCCGCTTCCGGGCGAACATCAGGCAATTAACTGCGGACTTGCACTTGCGATGCTGGACAAGCTCAAGGCTCAGGGTTATGAGCTTGACGACGAAAAGAGTAAAGGCGGCCTGCTTAACGTGTCGATGACCGGTCGCATGGAGATCATCAGCGATGATCCCCGGATCATCGTCGATACCGCCCATAATGCAGCAAGCATCAAAGCACTGATCCAGGCTATCGGACAGCACATTCCGTACGATTCTATGATCGTCATCTTCGGATGTAATGCGGATAAGGATGTCGACGGGATGCTTCATCAGCTTCAATACGGGGCCGATAAGGTTATCTTTATCAAGAGCAACTCGCCAAAGTCAGTAATGCCGCACGAACTGGCAGAGAAGTATACCGAGATATGCGGTAAGATGTGCCAGACGGCGATCAATATTCGCGAGGCTGTGCGTATCGCCAAAAGCGCGGTCAGCAAAGAGGACCTTGTCTGCATAACGGGCAGCTTCTATCTGGTCGGCCAGGCGAAAGAACAACTCCAGACGATACTTCCCGAAATGCAAGGCAGCTAATAAAACGATAAATACATAAGGCCGGTCCATGATCGGCCTTTTTTTATGCGCTGCCTTTAGCAAATCCTAAGCACTAAATCCTAAATTCTAAACAAGCACGAATTAACAAAATCCAAATGTCCCAAAAGGTTCTGGCTTCGCTCTACGAGCTTCGTCGCGACAAGTCGCGAGGCATTTAATCGAACTTAAAGTTCGATTAAATGCGTGGAGGCCGACTTAAGTCGGCACTGTTTTATTATTAGATTCTCTTTTTCGGGGGCTTACGCCCCCGGCTATGCGCTCTTTTGGCCCTTCGGGCCTTTTTTTATGCGCGGCCTTTGGGCCTGTCGGCCAAATCCTAAGCACTAAATCCTAAATTCTAAACAAATACTAAATTCAAAAAACCAATTTCCTAAAAGCATTCGCCCCTTCGGGGCTGCTTCGCAGGCAATAAGACTGACCAAAGGTCCTTCTTATTGCGTGGAGGCAGGCTACGCCTGCAGTGTTTTATTATTTGGGTTTTACAAATCGCCTGCAGAAATCGCGTACCGAATGCGTGAATGTCCATTGCTCTGTCTCGGGGACAGACCGTGATGGCGCTTCTATCCAGCTTTCGATAACGTACTCGTCCGGGGCACCGCCAACCAGAGCGTAATCGTTACCTTGGCGCATTATTGAGATGTACCATGTGGCATCATCAGCAAGGTTCAGCCGCTTTAGATGGGGGTAATCGGCTGCCCAATAGATCAGGCTGAAAGGCAATTCTCTATCGCGGCAGAATTTTTCCAGCTTCTTTACCTCGTTCCAATTTCCACGTTTGCCGGTAGTGAAGTAGACCCAGTCGACGTCCAGCCGAAAAAAGTCAAGCCCCTTGACGTTCAGCTCCGACAGCCTGTTCTCAAGGGCATCGATCCAATTGATCAGGGCGATAAGGGGGATGGACGGATACGGCTCGATGTCTCCGATAAGAATATCGGGATATTTCTTGCGAACTTTCGCCACGAATTGTGCGGTCTGCTCGACAGCATAGCGATCTGTTTTTTTCAGGTCCTTTCGCACGCAGTGAAGCGGTTCATCCATTGCTATCGCGTAGATCCGAGCTCCGAGCGACTGAAACCTGTCCCACTTCGGACCTTGCTGCCTGAATGTCGCTTGCCCGGTGGTTCCCCATGGCTTGACGGCTCCGACTTCCAGTGCGAATTTCAGGTCCCACTTATTCAACATTCCAAACCACGTGCGCAGTTGGTCGTCGGTGAACTGCCTGTGAAGATGGTGATCAGCATAAGCTAACACGTTAACCCTCGACCTTGCCTCTTTCCACGTATCCGGTTGGGTAAAGAGCTCGCTAAAACAGCTTCCGTTTTGAAAGGCAGGGGGCATCATCCAAACTTGCGGTTTGACAGAGGTCTCCTGGGCATAAAGGGTCGACGATGCAAGGACAAACCATATACCAAAAACAACTAACGATCTAATAGAATTTCTAATTCTCATAATTACTTTGTCTCCATAAACTAATAATAAATTAAAAGTTAAAAATTAATCCGCCGTCGCCAAGGCTATGGCGAGACAGGAATGAAAAATTATGGAATCGCCTCCCTTCGACTTCGCTCAGGGCGGGATGGCGATGCTTTTTAATCTCCATCCGGCATCTTAAAGTTTTATATAGCCCCTTCAGGGCATAGGTTTTTGTTTGTCCTTTCCCCAGGGTTACGCTTCGCTAACCCTGGGCTGTTACATGCAACCCTTTCAGGGTTACTTATTAATCACGGCCAAACTAGTTTGACCGTGCCACCCGACGTTATACATATTTTTTTTGTTACAATGGATCCCAACACCTAAGGCATCTACGACTTTCGCTGGGATGACAACATGTAATATTTTTATGCACTTTTTTTGAAATGCGTTTTGCAGTAATTCACGATCCATGTCCAATGCAGGTATATGTGCAGCAAGGCGAAGATCACAAATGTTACCGCAAGATAGAAATGTATGTCGCCCCAATCGTGCCTTCCCAGAGATAAAAACGTTTTGATATTCCCTGCGCCTTCGCCTCCGTGGAGAGCCCTTCCTCTGCCGCCAGAGCCGGGCGGGAGGATATACCTTGTGATACAGCCGGTAACCACCTGCCCTAAAAAAGCACCCAGGCCGATACAATCAACTATGAAATTTATCGTCGGCTTTTTCATTTTACCACATTTGCGTAACAGTATATTCCAGCGTAACATCCGATTACGGGTCGTACGTCCATTATTACTTGACTGAAGATCATTTACCGTTTGTAAGAAATTCCTTTTTCAAATAATTCCAAATGTTTAGAATAACAACTCTCTTTAGGCATTTCTTGTAAAGAAATAGCTTGTTGTTCATATTTAATGGCAGAGTTAAAATCACCGACTTCAGCATAAGCACATGCCAGAACATCCAATGATACAGGATTACGCCAATCTTCAAGTTTACAGGCTTTTTCGGCTAAGCTGATCGCTAAATCACCATTTCTTAACTTATCCTCTTGTGAGGTACACATGATCCGTGCACACTCTCTTAAAGCATGCGGGTCTTCTGGCATAACCTCTGTAGCTCTTTGATAATCCGACAGTGCTTTATCATATCTCTTCAGATTATAATGACAACCGGCTCGAAGTGCAAAAGCAGATATCCCGTTATTCACTTTGGGATATATATATTTTGGTTTTTTTGCAAGAAGGATGTCAAACTTTTCAATTGCTTTTTCTTTGTCATCATAAACCAGATCATAAAATGCAGATGTTGCTATAGCATCAAGATTACCAGGGTTAAGCTCTATTAATCCCCCAAATCGATTAAATATTTTGCTGTCATCATAAAAAGTCCCATTTGCCAACTTATGGGATTGTTGCACCTCTTCTTTGCATTGCTTGCAAAGACCCTCAGGTGACCCTAAGTTAACTATCCCTGCCATTGCTGAAAAAATATCAATTTTCGGGTAAAGGACACAGCCTGGATCTGTGCAATGTCTGCCTCCCTGCACATGTGACTTTCTTGCTGGAACATTCAATGAGTGACAAAGTTCGTGCAGGATAACAACCCGCCAGAAATCTTCTTGTGATATGAAGGGATAATCTTTATTGCATTTTTTTGCGTTGATCGAAATGACATTGCGAATGCCTTCGTTGTTCTTTAGCCACGCACTCGTACCTCTATTGTCCATATATTCGTAGTCAGGAGCGACGACAAAATTTATCACAGATTGGCCAGCATATTGGCTTTTTGATAACAGTTCATCGAACTGAGTTTTTGATAATGCACCGTCATCACCCAGATCCAATTGAACAGGGTCAGAGTTGACAATCCTGACATCACCTAAAACATACTCATCAAACTTTGATACTGCTTCTTGAAATGAATTTCCGGGACAGGCTGTACCGTTTACATTCATCACTTCGATAGTTAGTGTCTCTGCATTAACCAGTGGTTCATGAACTCGCATGTTCAAGGCACTATTGCAACCTGCCAATAAAGCACAAGCGAAAAATAAACAGCTAACTTTCAAGATACTTAAGGCTTTTTTCATCTTATCACCATGTTTCGGTAACGGTATATTCCAGTGTCACTTCTGATTTTGGTTTTATCTTAATTTCAAACCTGAGCGTATGTGCATCGTGCTTGATATACTTATGCGACGATCTATCAACAGTCCAGTTAGCACCCCCGCGGTCTCCTCTACTTCTTCTGGCTTCAAATTTTTGTTCGACGATAACTTTTGCAGGTTTTTCCTTTTTATTCTTAAGCTGAATCTTGTGTGTTTCAACACTTCTTCGTGTAGCATAGCTTGAATCGGTAATGGTATGCTTGGGGACGACATCGAACGCGTCGCCAATATAGAGCGAAAGCTTTTCTTCTTTGGCTGTATGGTCGATCATGTCCTCGCCTACAAACTCTAAGGTGCCGTCTGCGTCGTCTGCTTTGAATACGCGAACCTTTCCTTTCGGCAGAGGTATTCCGAGGTTATTTTTTTCTTCGTTTTCAAATTCGATCTTTACCTGCACTTTTTTCGGCTTGGTTTGCCATTGGTAAAGGTAATTCTTTTCTATCTTTATATCTCTGGCCGGGGTTATCAGCTCGATCTGCTTGACCTGGTTGTTGTTTATTGTGCTTGTGCGATTGAGCGTGTAGATGTGATAATCCATGAATGCTTTTTCTGCGAAGGGAGCTTTAACCACCGCATCCATATACCCCAACCTTTCCATGCGTCCTCCATAAGCCCTTGGTGGTTGGATCCTGCGTACATCGCCTGCCATGAGTTTTATCGCGGCATCTTGGTATGCTGCACCAGATTGGTTTTTAATTGTCACCCAGCCGGTAAGGTCTATGGTGTCTTCGTCGGGGCTTAGTATGGCCGAGTAATCTGCGTTCCAGCTTATGGCCCCGGTCGTGTATGTTACCTGGCAAAGCTGCTGTGAGGCGTTTTTTGCCTGGGCAAGCCAGACGAGTGTCGGCTTGGTGACGAGATCTGCGGGAGCCTCTTTAAGTGATATTCTGTCGATAGAGCTTCGGCTTATAATATTGATGCCATCGGCGTTTTGTATTATAAGATCGTTTCCTGTCGATGACGACAAAATCCCTGTTGCGGTATGGCCCTGATCGGAACCGCTGCCTTTTATCTCAAGTGTGATCGGTTTATCGATAAACCTTTTTAGAAGGCTTGAGGTGTTTACAAGGTCGTATTCGTAATTCTGTTCGAGAATTTTAACCTGGCCTGGGTTGGAAAGTGATTTGAAGTTTACGCTGGCCGGGTCTATGGCTGAAGCTACGTCGGTGAACTTAACGGTGTTTACGCCTTTGGCGAAATCCATTTTTCTTCGCTGGCGCACGACGGCAAAGTTATCGTTGTAAACGGTAAGGGCGACGCCTTCGCAAGCATCGGCAGCTACGGCGGGGCTAATGAAAGTAAGGATGACTAAAACAGTAAGTACGGTTTTCATAATAGAACCTCCCAATAGAATAAATGTTGTCAGAGATATTTTGCCATAGGTTTGCAAAGAGGTAAAGTAAAACTTTAGAAAAACTGCCTTCATGCAGATAATCCCACAATCTATGCAAGCCGGGCAGTAAGTGAGTTGGCTATTCCTATAAGTGCCTGTTTTGCGGGTGAATCGTCGATAATCTTTAGAGAGTGTACGGCATCTAAGCAAAACTTTTCGGCAATTGACCTTGTATATTCGATGGAGCCCCCGTCCTGCAATAAAGCGGTGACGGATCGGCGATCGGAGGCCTTTAGCTTTTCGATAATATTTTCTTTGGCGGCGGGGTCGGAGTTTTCCAAAAGATGTATTATTGGCATGGTAAGCTTGCACTTTTGGATATCCGTTCCGAGTGTTTTTCCTGCGGTTGACTCACAGCCGGTAATATCTAAAAGGTCATCGGTGATCTGGAAAGCAATTCCAAGATCAAGGCCGAATGATTCCAAGGCAGATGCCTGCTCAACGGAGGCGTCTGCGATCCTTGCGCCGAGCAAACAGGAACATGCGAACAGCGATGCCGTTTTGTCCGAGATTATCTGCATGTACTTTTCTATCGAAAGGTCGAAGTTTCGCTGCTGGATGTTCTGGTCGATCTCTCCCTGGCAAATCTTTGTAGTTGCCCTGGCAAGCGTCTGCGAAATATCCGGGGTCTCGAACTGCGAACACAACTGGAAGACCTTTGTCAGTATCAGGTCGCCAAGTAAGACGGCAGACTCGTTGCCCCAGAGAACATTTGCGGTAGCGGCGTTTCTCCTGCTCTTTGCTTCGTCGATGACATCGTCGTGGAGGAGCGTTGCGGTATGTATCATCTCTGTAACGGCGGCTAGTTTGATATGTGTCTCTTCAACTGAGCCGACGGATTTGGCCGAGAGCAGCACCAGTGCCGGGCGAAGCATTTTCCCCGATTGAGCGGTAACGTGACCGATCAACTTATCGACGGTTTCGTTGCCGGTTACAAGGCGAGCGCAGATGAACTCCCTTACGGCTGTGATCTCTTCAGCGATGAGGTCGAAAGCCTTTGGCGATGTTTTGCACTTTGACAACAAAGTTTTATTTTGTTCCTGAACACGCATATTCGTAGAATTTCTTTTTAAGCATTTTCGTGATAGGTCCGGGCGTACCGTCACCGATCATTCTTGAGTCAATATCAACGACACCGATGACCTCAGCGGCGGTACCTGTCAAGAAAAACTCATCGGCTATGTAAAGATCCATCCGGGTTAGGTTCTTTTCGATAACTTCTATGCCCTCTTTACGGGCTAATTCCATTACCGTTGCCCTTGTTATCCCTTCCAGCGAACCTGCATGGACAGGGGGCGTGATCAGTTTTCCACCTTTTATGATAAAGACATTGTCAACGCTAGCTTCTGCGACAAGACCCAGATGATTGTACATAATAGCTTCGTCAACTCCGGCGTCTACTGCTTCTATCTTTGCGAGAATATTATTAAGATAGTTGAGGCTCTTAATCTGCGGCGGCAGCGACAGCGGATGATTCCTAAGTACGCTTGCGCTTATAACTTTCATACCTTTTTCATAAAGCTCTTTCGGGTAAGGTTGAATATAATCGGCGATGATAATAACGGAAGCCTTTTTGCAAACGAACGGATTAATGCCAAGCGTTCCTACTCCTCGTGTGACAACGAGCCTGATATATCCGGCATCATCTATGCCGTTTGCCTTAACGGTTTCGACGGTCGCTTTGCTTAGGGTATCGATGTCGATGCCGATGTCAAGACGTATGACCTTTGCCGATTCGTAAAGTCGGTTTAAGTGCTCGGCGAGTTTAAAAACCTTGCCTTTATAAACACGAATGCCCTCAAAGACGCCGTCCCCGTAGAGCAGGCCGTGGTCGAAGACGGAAATCTTCGCCTGATCCTCGTCAACGAGTTGTCCGTCGAGCCAGATTTTGTTTGCCATAATAATTCTCCGTTGCCACAAACCCGCAGCCTGCTTAAGGTCACACGATCTTACCGTCAGCCAGGCGGATGATCTTGTGTCCCCTGCTGGCGATGTTGTCGTCATGTGTTACCATTATGACGGTTTGCCCATCGCCATTTAGCTGCTCAAGAACTTCCAGTATACCGTTTCCTGTCTCAGAGTCAAGGTTTCCTGTCGGTTCGTCTGCCAGGAGGAGTTTTGGCTGGTTTATCAGTGCCCTTGCGATGGCGACTCGCTGCCGCTCTCCGCCGGATAGCTGATATGGCTTGTGTTTGATGCGGTCGTCGAGGCCAAGCCGCTGCAAAAGGGCCATTGCGCGTGCTTTTATGGATTTTTTACGCGAAAACCATCCGATGGTGCCGTATTTTGCCATCGCGGGTAAAAGAACGTTCTCTAAGACATTTAGCTCGTCGAGGAGGTGGTAGAACTGGAAAACAAAGCCGACCGATCCGTTTCTGTAGAGATTTAGTTTTTTTTGCGAAAATGACGCGATGTCCTGCTGTTTGTAGCGGACGTGTCCGGCATCGGCTTTGTCAAGTGCGCCGAGGATGTGGAGAAGGGTGCTCTTTCCGCTGCCTGATGCGCCGACGATAGCGACGAACTCGCCTTCGGTTACGGACAGGTCCAGCCCCTTTAGTACCTCAAGCGTGCTTTGTCCCATTTTGTATTTCTTGCAAATTCCGGTTGCGCTTATGATCGTATCCATTTTTATATCCATTTGTATAATTTATACTTAAAAACTAATCGCTGATGCGCGGTCCAATCTTTTTTGTACAATAACATAAAACCTCACAACGCGAACGTAATAAATACCATTGGTATTATAACTGGTTGACCTGTAAAATCTCGACGGGTGTTTTCCTTGCGGCCTGGATGCTCGGGATGAGAGCTCCAAGCAGCGAGGCGGCGACCGCGGAGACGACTATTAAAGTAACGACTTGTATTTCAACCTCATCGGTGATAGCACCTATCGCGTACACGCTTCTGTCCCAAAGCTGCCAATTGTATTCTTTAAAGAGCCATGCCTCTATATCGTTGGCTTTTGAAATAAATGCCCATCCGCCAATAGCTCCGATGAGCGAACCTATCATGCCAACAAAAAAAGCAAAAGCAAGAAAGATGTTTATGATGTTTAGCGCCGAGATGCCTATGCTTTTCAGGATGCCGATGTCCTTGCTCTTGTGGCTGATGATCATGTAGAAGACGACGAAGATTATGAAGACGGTGATAAAGCCGAGCATTATAAAGAGCATCAACAGCATCGTTTGTTCTTTTTCCATCGGGGCGATGGAGCTTCTGCGGAAGTCGGTCCATTTTTCAACGGCAACGGTTTGTAAAAGGTTTGCATATTTTTTGTCGTCGTTCTTTTGAAGGAAACTTTGCCATAAGGTTTTAACTTTTTCGGTGCCTTCTGAAACGGATGTGTTTTCGGCAAACTTAATGTGTATTGCATTGGTTCTTTTGTTTGGGCCGTCCATGCCGCAAAGCTTCTGGGCGAGACGGAATGGGATGTAGACAGTGTCTTTGTCTATCTTTGGTATATGAGTGTGGCTGTCGTCGGCGTAGATCAAGGTCTTGGAGTTTACCAGTCCGGTTGACATTTTGGCAAGTGCGCCTTTTGCAGTAAGCGGGAAGCAACTGATCAAAACCTCTATCCTGTCACGATTAACCGGGCGATGATATTTTCCGCTTCTATCGGTACCGCCATGTTTCATTATAACACCGAGAACACATCCGGGTATGTTCTGCTCGTAGTCATGTGCAAATGCGTTTTGCGGATCGTCCTTGTGGTAATAGAGAGACTCTCCGAAACCTGTCGCTCTTGAAATTTCGTCGGGCAGTACGCCCATTACCTGTACCCCGATATTAAGGTCCCAGCCGGGCTGATTTAACAGGCCGTAACTTTTTATAACTGGAGATGCTGCAAGGATAAACGGCTTTTCTCTAAGCTCTGCAAGGAAATCTTCATAGTATGTGAAACCGACGAGCGAATCTGTGCTGACGACGCAGTCGCCGGCAAAACTGTGGTTCTTTTCCCTGAACTCATTTGCGATACCGTTATGAACGGTTATCACGACGAGGGTTATGAACACACACAGCGCGATCGATGCGATGGCGAGGATGGTTATCCGACGCTTTAGCATGAACCGAACTGGGAGTATTATTTTATACATCCGTACTTTTCTTTTCCTAACCTATTAACATTTACTTTTTCGCAGCAAGTGCTTTACAAACAAGCTAATGGATCATGATCTTATCACCCTAAAGGGTGTTATTCGTACCTTAAAATTTTAACGGGCTGAATTCGTGCCGCGACGATAGCCGGGACCAGCGTTCCTATGATCGCAGCGGTTACGGCGAAAAGGACTATCCAGAAAGCGTAGTCCCAGTTCATGGCACTTGGTATTCGAGTGAACATGTAGGTACTGGATACCCAGAGCTTTAGGCCCAGTGCGTTGGATATCCATAACTCTACGGTGTTGACGTTGATGGTGACGAGGTATCCGATGATGACGCCGAGTGCCGAACCTGTTAGCCCTGCGATAGTACCGAATGCCATGAACAAGAGCGATACCGATCCGCTCCCTAATCCACAGCTTTTCATAACTGCGATGTCTTTTTGTCGCGTCATTACGATCAGATAGAAAATGCAGCAGACCAGCAGTATTATTCCGCCGCTGATGATCCCGAAGATAAGCAGGAGTATGTCCATCTGTTTTTTGTATTCGACGATCAGCCGTGCGTTGAGTGAACGCGAGGTTGCTATTTCGGTAGATGCTATGTAGAAAGTGCCCCAGTCAAGCTCGGTAGAAGCGAACTCTTTGAAAACAGCTCTTACATTATCAACCGCCTGGGCGGGGTCGACGCCGGGTGCGGTTTTGATATTAATAATATTGCAAAGGGGAGGCTTGTCGGGATAGAGCTTTGCGGAAAGTTTTTCGATGGGAAGATAAATGAATTCGTTGTCGGAAGCATGGATGCCGCTAAAGACGGCATCGGAAACAGCGAAGCGTATGCTCTTTGTCTTTTGCCCCAGGTCCGAACCGGTTGTGAGGTAAACCTTTTTTCCGATCATCGCATCGACCTTGCTAAGATCGTACTCGTCAGTTATCTCGTCGGGCCTGGAAATGAGGCCGATACCGAGGAAACCTGTTACCTGCGAATCGTCATCGAGAAGAAACGAAGGTTCTGCGGCGAGGTCTTTTTGCCTTATAAGGCTTTCCTTGAATGGGACAACACTGTCACGTCGGGGAACCTCTATGCCCCATATCTTGACGGCTCGGACATTGCCCTTGCCCAGGAGCAAAAGTCCCTGGCTGGACAGGGCACCGGTGGCGGCTTCTATGGACGGATCATTTGCAAGCTTTTCTATTAGCTTGTCATAGCCGGATATTTTTTTCGATTGCGGTGCGGTTAAAACTATATCGCCCATCTGAAGCGATGCGGAGTTTTCGATGGTGTCTATGAATCCGGTGAAAAGATTGGCAATTACGATCAGCAGCGCGGTGGACATTGCGACAGCGGCGATGCTAAGAAGTACGATCTTCTTTTTTCGCAAATACTTCAAGCAAAGAAAAAGGCTAAGATGCTTCATTGGCCATCCCTGGGAAAACTCTAAGCACTAAACTCTAAATACTAAACAAATACAAAATTAAAAAATCTAATTTTCTAAACAGCCTTAGCCCCTTCGGGGCTGCTGCGCAGGCGATAAAACTGACCACAGGTCATTTTTATCGCGTGGAGGCCGGCTTTGCCGGCACTATTTCCCAGGGTGGCGTCCTTCGGACTTACCCTGGACTGATACATTAAACCCCTTCGGGGTTATTATAAACCGCATGGGCAAAAAATTTGCCCATCCTACGGTGACATGCAGGGTTTCGTTAGCTGTCGATCTGCTTTAAGAGCGGGAAGAGTATAACGTCGCGAATGCTGGTAGCTCCTGTTAGCAGCATAACGAGCCTGTCGATACCGATGCCTAGACCGCCCGCCGGCGGCATGCCGTACTTTAGGGCGTTTACAAAATCGTTGTCCATCATTGCCATGGAATCCTGTTCGCCCTTTAGCTGGTTTTTGAAGTTGGCTTCCTGCACCTTCGGATCGTTAAGCTCTGTGTATGCGTTTGCAAGCTCCATTTTTGCAATGAACAGCTCGAACCGTTCGGCATAGTTTGGATCGCTTTTGCTCTTTTTCGTAAGCGGGCATATCGCCGCGGGATAATCGATCACAAACGTTGGATTTATAAGATGATCCTCTACGGTTGCCTCGAAGACTTCGTTAATGACAACAGCATCGTCCATCTTTTTATGATTGATGTTCAACTGCTCTGCCTTTTTGCGAACAGCGGCAATATCGTCGATGTCACAGCCGGAGTACTCTTTCAAGAGATCGGCATACTTTGCCCGTTTCCATGGGCGTGTGTAATCGACTTTGAACTTGCCGAACTCAAGAACCGGACCTTGGCAATAATTCTCAACAAGCCCGCAAACGATCTCCTCGGTGATATCCATCATATCATTGTAATCGGCGTATGCCTGGTAAAGCTCTATCATCGTAAACTCAGGGTTGTGACGAGTGCTTAGCCCTTCGTTACGAAAGTTGCGGTTTATCTCGAAGACCTTTTCCATGCCGCCAACTAAGAGCCGCTTTAGGAAAAGCTCCGGTGCGATACGCAAATATAAGTCCATATCCAGCGAGTTGTGATGCGTAATGAAAGGCTTTGCGGCTGCCCCGCCTGCGATCGACTGCATCATCGGAGTCTCAACTTCGTTAAAACCCTTCTCGGTCAGCAAGTTTCTTATGTACGAAATGAAAGTGCTGCGTTTCAAGAACCGCTCCATCACTTCCGGATTGGCCCAGAGGTCCACATACCTTTGCCTGTAACGGAGGTCAACATCTGACAGGCCGTGGAATTTTTCCGGCGGCGGCAGGATTGATTTACTAAGAATTGTAACTTCCTCGGCCCAGATGGTTATCTCTCCGGTGCGGGTTCTTCCGAGTTGACCTTTTGCGCCTACAATATCACCAACCTCAAGCAGTTTTACAAAGTCCCACGAATCGGCGAGCAGCTTTTTGCTTAGTCCGAGCTGAATAATGCCTGAAGAGTCTCTAAGTGTGATGAAAATCAGCTTGCCAATATCTCTCAAGAGAACGATCCGTCCGGCTGAGCATGCTTGCTGACCTTCCTGATCATCGACGTAACCGTCCTTGATCTTCTGGGCGGCTACAGCGCCTTCGTATTTTTGTCCGTATGGGTCGATGCCCATCGCGGCTATCTTTTCAAGCTTTAACTCTCTTTGCTGCTGAAACTTGTTTACTGAGCTTTCTTCCGACAAAACTATCCTTCCGCTTGAAATTTAATCAATTATATTTATCACTTTTAACATCGACCTCTCTTTCGGCGATGATAGGTGCTTCGATCTTTTCGGGAAACCTAATATCTTTACCTGACTGAGCGATCTTGCTCTTAAGGACCAGGAGGCCAACGGCTAACTGCGGATCGGAGTCTATTGTTTCCTGAAGCGAAAATCTTTTAACAGGGTTAAGCACTTCGTCATGATCGGCTTTTGCGAGTATCTCGTTTGCGTTTTGGACCTTTAGCATTTTCTGGCCCTCCTTGGTTCTAAACTCAATCTTGACCTCAACATCGGGTGCTATGCCCCAATCATCCCTTTCGAGTTTTTCCATGACGTAACGGTTCTTAACTCTCTGGTTTGAAGGCAGGTGGTAATAAGCCATCGTATATTTCAGTTGTGAACCTTCTCCCGGGAAGGATGTTATCGTCTGAACACTGCCTTTCCCGTAGCTTCGCTGTCCCACGATGACAGCACGTTTGAGCCTATCGTCCTGAAGCGCTCCGGCAACGATCTCAGAAGCGCTTGCCGACTCGCCGTTTATCAGCACAACGATCGGATAGCCCGGATGCGTTCCTTTTTTTTGTGCATATTCATAAGACGAAACGCCCCATCTGGGCTGTGATTTTACGATGAGTCCCTTATCGACAAAGAGATTGACTATACCGGCAGCGGCGCTTAGGTATCCACCGGTGTTAAAACGCAGATCTATGACTAGCCCGTTAATCCCGTCAGCTTCTATTTCGTTGAGAGCCTTCTCCATATCAGGGACAGTATATTCCGAAAATGCAGTTATGCGTGTATATCCGATCTTGTTTAGCGGATCGACAATATGCCCCCACTTGCCGGCGTTTGCTCTTTGCCAGCCCTGAATCGTCGGAACGACTACCTTGCCCCTTGTGATGGTCAAGTCCTCGGTCTCGTCTTTGCCAAAGCCTTTGTGTCTTATGGTAAGTGTAACCGGCGTTCCTACCGGGCCGGTGATCTTGCTTACGGCACAAGTCATTGTCATATCATCGGTGCTCTCACCATTGATCGCAAGTATCGAATCGCCGGCGTCAAGCCCTGAAACATACGCCGGTGTATTCGGTATAAGGCTAACAGCGGTTAGAACTCCTCGCACCTTCTGGATGCGTATACCGATACCGGGAAACTCGTTGGTCATCGTCTTCTGGAAATCCTTGACCTCCCATGGCCATACAAGGCTGGTGTACGGATCGAGTGATTCAAGCGCCGCTTTTGAGAACTGAGCGATCAAAACTTCTTTAGGCAATTCCATTGTCTTATCGTTAAGCTCAAGGACCTCGTCGAAGGCCCAGACAAATTTCTTTAGAGTGACCAGATTCTTTGGAGAGTTAACTTCGATCTTTATGATCTCTAGTCCGGTCGACCATTTTTCAAGGGCCGCAGCGTCTGCGGTGTACGCAAGCTCTTTATCGCTTCTGGCGATAACCTCGCCGAGCAGATGTGCCCGCTCGATACCGTCGTTTGCCATCTGTGCATAATCTATGAGGTTTACATAATTGAAATCCAGGGCCTTTATCGCTCGGATAAGCATATTTCCTTTTATCCCCTCGTGACGCTCGATGCTGGTCTCGCAGCTATTATCCATCAGCGACATCTCGATTATCGCCATCCTGGTTAGCATCTCTGCGTGCTCTTTATATCCCTTGTTGTCCTTATCAAGCTCTGTCAGCCAGTAGTAGCAATGTGCGTATGCATCGACCCATTTACCCTGAGACTCGAACCTGCGTGCAAGGGCCAAAGCCTTTTCGATCGTCTCGATGATGAAGGGATCGGATAGTAATTTCTGCCTCTCATTCGGGTCGGCGTACTCTGCGGCCTTTAGCGACGTTGCAAAAATATCGCTTATATACGCGGCCTGCTGTTCGTCAGTAAGCTCCTTTTTGACAACTGGAGCCTTTTCGCCGGCTGGCTCTTTAACTTTTTCTGCAGGTGCCTCTTTAGCAACCGGAGCTTCTTCTTTGACAGGTTCTGTGCGAACCGCTTTTTTGCTTTCGAGCCATTGCTCTACGAAAATCTGCTTATCGTCCATGTCCACATCGCCGTCGCCGTCAAGGTCCTTAGGATCAAATTCGGCGATCTCAATTACAGCGCCGATAGGCTCTGGTTCGGGTTCTGGTATTTGAGCTTTTGCAATCGGTTTAACATCGTTCGGATCGCTAAGCCTGGGGCCAAGCTTTAGCTCGTTAAGCTCTTTGGTCTGTTCGCCAAGGCCCTTTTTGTTAGCGTCTGCTCGTAATTCCATGATGCGATCGTACTCGCTGATGAGTGTTCGCACTTGCTCGAGGCGACGATCGCTCATATCGGATGAATCTTCGAGCACCTGGCGAGCATCTTGAAATTGCCCTTTCTGGATCATATCGCAGACAGTGTCTATTACAGCGTCATTTGTCGGGCCCTGCTGGGTCGGGATCAGGAACTTTATAATATCATCCTGCAGATCGGCGCACAAACTGCCTGCACAAAGAACGACCAAAACCATAACAAGATTAAGGGCATTAATAAGCGGTTTGAGTTTTTTGCAGTACATATTATTCAACTGAAAAATCCTTAGATAAAAGGGTACCGACAACAAGGGCTCGGCTGGCAAAGACCGTCGACTACTCACAAAAGAAGCCCCGCCCAGCCCGTTTTGTCAACAGGGCCGGACGTGGCGAATAATCAAAACTATTACAGACACTCAGCGGCTTTACCAGCACACCCGAGAACCTGTAATTTATGCTTTACCATTTCCTTGATAGCTTCTCTGCCTGGGCCGAGGTACTTTCTAGGATCGAACTCTGCCGGCTTGGTGGCGTAAACCTCGCGAATCTTCGCGGTAAGAGCCATCCTCAGGTCGGTATCGATATTAACTTTACAAACGGCAAGCTTCACTGCCTCGCTGATAGCAGCCTCAGGGACACCCATCGCGTCAGGCATCGCTCCGCCGTACTTATTGATCAAGTCCTTAAATTCCTTAAGAACACTGCTGGAACCGTGCATAACCAACGGATAACCAGGCAGTTTTTCCTGGATCTCTTGTACTACGTCGATGGCGAGCTTAGGTGCGGTCTTAAACTTATAAGCACCGTGGCTGGTTCCTATCGCCACTGCCAGGGAGTCGCAACCGGTCTTCTCGACAAACTCGACGACCTGGTCAGGATCGGTCAGATGCTTGTGTATATCTTCAGCAGAAACGCCGACAACATCTTCCTCGATACCACCGAGCTGACCGAGCTCTGCTTCGACGACGACGCCGCGGGCGTGAGCATATTCAACGACCTGCTTGGTGATCTTGATGTTCTCTTCGAACGGTGCGTGCGATGCGTCGACCATGACAGAGGTGAATCCGTCGTCGACACACTGCTTGCACGTCTCGAAGGTGTCGCCGTGATCCAGATGCATACATATCGGTATGTCCGGATTTTCCTCGACTGCAACGTTAATTATCGCTTTTAAGTAACTCATGCTCGCATAAGAACGAGCCCCCCGTGAGATCTGAAGAATCAGAGGAGCCTTTTCTTCAGCGATAGCATTTACGATACCCTGGGTGATTTCCATGTTGTTTACATTAAAAGCGCCGATCGCATAGCCGTTCTTATAGGCCATTTCAAACATTTTTTTCGTATCGACTAAAGGCATGCTAAATACTCCTTACTAAAAAAAGGTTATTAAAATTATTGTTTTTACTAATCGTTAATTTTCGCAGTTTCGCCTGCGTTTTTATACAAACATTTTGATATCCATGAAAACGGATAACTATCAAAAGTACGAGATCGTACTAATATTCTTCACCGGTTAATCGGTTCAAATTCGCATTTTTCCTGTCACCAAACCCAAGCTCCTTGACACCTTCCGGCCAGACACTTAAAACAAGCGCATTGTTGTCCATGGACTTGTCTGCCGAAAGCGTAAGCGCATAATACATTCTGTGATACTTTCTTAATATAGCCAGTTTATTTTTTACATTTTTTCCAAAATCAAAGTTGTATTCCTGCGAGAATGTAAGCGTGTAACGCGGATTAAGTGCATAGCTAACAGCGGCAACAAGGGAATTCGATCCCTTTTCAAAAGTATTATCGTTGGGAGTTATCACGGGACGCAGGTAGCTGTTGCCGACATACATCGAAATATCCGGGTAGACGTATCTCGAAATGCCACAGTCAATCTGCTGGATAACACCGGTTCTAATGTCGTAGTTAGCGTCTGCAAGAAAGGTCGTAGTATCGCTAATAAGCCATGTATAATCGGCAGTGATGGTATCCCGTACCATTCCGACAAATGTCGAGTTGCGTCTATCGAAGATCGGAACCGCAGGGTCATTCCAGATGAAGCTGGCTGGTCCGTACTGACCTTGAGGATCTAACGAAGGGTCAACGCCGCCTTGAGGATCTATTGAATCGTCCGCATTATCCGATATCCACGTTGCGTCTATGTCAAGTCTCATCCAGTCAACGCTTCTAAGCGAGTCCTTTTTGCCTCGCCTTGTCTGCCACCTTTGCGAGAGGCCTACGTTTATCGTATCCCTGGCAGAAACCGTTTTGTCGTGATCGTCGTAAATAGTCGCTTCCAGATGCGGCTTGATGATATGCCTGATCCCGTTAATATCCCACAGACGTGATTTAACGAACTGGTCCTGACGGTAGAACATTGTCGAAAGCCGCACGCCCGCCTCGCCAAGAAATACCGTATCGTCAGCAGCGACGGTGTTGTTATTGATGTCGCGTGTGTATCCTGTCTTGTCTTCATATCCGAAGGTGCCTGCAACATAAGGCGTGATCTTTATCTTGTTCCACATAAACGGCAGATCTATCTCGTTA
>SDBV01004740.1_pt1 | contig 19395 bp, 11 predicted proteins | sample 2277081 | NCBI WGS metagenome assembly SDBV01 (sample SAMN10402039, study PRJNA504765) | marine sediment metagenome | isolation source: marine sediment core GS10_PC15, 223 cmbsf | place: Arctic Ocean: Southern Knipovich Ridge | collected 2010
TATACGACTGCACGATTGCGAGATTACAAGATTGCACGATTTGATGATTGTATTGCACATTTATATATACCATAATATCGTGCTTTCTTGCTATCGTGCTATCGTGATATCATTATATATTAATACCATTACTTTTTGAGCGGATACCACAGGGTGAACAATAACAATGGAATAATGGTTAAATTGTTATATTGTTAAATTGTTAAATTTATTTGTTATGTTTTCTTTCTTTGCGTTCTTTGCGACTTTGCGAGATAAATTAAATACAAACTCTAAATAATTCAAGAAAAGAAAAAATATATGAAAAAAACACCTATTGATAATAATATAGTTCTGAAGAACATAAAGGAAAGCGGATTTAAAAACCTTGGCAGTGCTTCAATCAGAGAAATCAGAAGATTAGCTGTCAAAATAGAGAAAGAATCAGGCAAAAAATTTATTCATTTGGAAATGGGAATACCTGGTTTAAAACCATCACAAATAGCAATTGATGCAGAAAAAGAAGCTATGAGCAAAGGAATTGCAGGGCTATATCCTAATATAGGTGGAATATCAGAATTAAAAATTGAAATTTCAAGATTTGTCAGGTTATTTCTAAATATTGATGTTTCTCCCAGAAGCTGTGTACCTTCAGTTGGTTCTATAAATGGAAGTTATGCATCATTTATGGTTGCAGGCAGGCGGGATGAAAAAAAAGACACTGTACTTTGTATTGACCCGGGTTTTCCGCCACATAAACAATTAATAAAAATGCTTGGCTTAAAGCAGGAAAGTTTTGATATTTATAATTTTCGGGGTGATAAATTAAAAAATAAATTAGAATCTTATTTTAAAAACCGGAATATTTCTACCGTATTATATTCCAATCCCAATAATCCATCGTGGATTTGCTTTACTGAAAAGGAACTGAAAATTATCGGTGAATTAGCAACCCAATACGATGTAATTGTTATTGAGGACCTTGCATATTTTGCTATGGATTTCAGAAAAGATTTATCAAAGCCCGGTAAACCCCCGTTTCAAGCAACTGTAGCAAGATATACAAATAATTATATTATTCTGATATCAAGCTCAAAAACTTTTAGCTATCCCGGTCAGAGAGTAGGTATAATGGCTATATCAGATAAATTGTATGATTCAAATTATAACGGCTTATTAAAATATTATCCGGCTGATAATTTTGGACATTCAATAGTGGTCGGAACTATTTATGCGACAACTGCCGGTGCAGCCCATTCTGCACAATATGGGCTTGCAGCAATATTAAAAGCAGCTAATAACGGGCATTTTGATTTTGTTAATAATGTAAGAGAGTATGGCGAAAGAGCAAAATTAATGAAACCGATGTTTATCAAAAATGGCTTTAATATTGTTTATGATATGGATGGAGATGAACCTGTTGGAGATGGATTTTTCTTTACAGTTTCGTATCCCGGATTTTCAGGCGAAGAGCTTGTTGAAGAGCTATTGTATTACGGAATAAGTACAATACCCCTATCAACTACAGGAAGCGAACGAACAGAAGGAATAAGAATATGTGTTTCGCTGGTTAATCGTAATGACTTTGATATTCTTGAGGAACGATTAAGAAAGTTTAATGAAGAGCATGTTGTTCAATTGACCGGAAACTGATTACTGACAACTGATAAACTGATATATAAAAATTTTTGTAAAAAATCTGTTTTACAGGCAACCATTTTGTATAAAATTTCGTCTTACAAATAAATGATTTGTTTATTTTATAAATTTGCATTATAATTAATAAGACAATGGACACGAATTTTATATCATTTGATAAAGTTAAACAATTATATCCTGACGAATGGATATTACTTGGAAATCCCGAAATGAAAAACACAACAGTTATAAGCGGTGTAGTGTTGTTTCACAGCAAGGACAAAAAAGAAGTTTGCTACATTGGTAGAGATAAGACAGGTGATTTTCCGAAACTTACTATTGTATATACAGGCGACCTAAAACAACATCGTACAATTGGCATCTTAAAACGAATATGAAAACATTTACCTTTGACCTCTTTACTGATGAAGATATAATTATCATAAATGCAATCATTGATGGCAGATATGAATTTCGGCTTGCACTTGACACTGCAGCAACTCACACGACTATTGACAGCAATGTGTTATATTTTTCGGGTTACGAACTGAAGAAAAGTAAAGGCGAAAAAAATATAGAAACATCCAACGGAATTATTGTGGTTGAGCGGTTTGAAATTGAAGAATTAGAATGTTTAGGCATCAGACGAACAAATTTTGAAGTGCAGGTATACGACTTTTTATCGCATGGTATAACCTCTTTCTATGATGGTGTTATTGGACTTGACTTTTTGAAAGACCATAAGTTTTGCATAGACTTAAAGAAAAACGAAGTAACAATTGACATTTAGCCGCACCAAAATGAATTGCGCAACGATATATCGCAATATTGTTTAGTTAAGGAGTAAATTTTTGTAAAAATGACTTAATTAATTACAATGAATGAAAAATTGAAACTTAAGAATAAACATTTTTTATTAACTAAAAACTATTTACTATTATGAAAACAAAACTTACATTTATTCTAACAATTGCTTTTTTAGCAATAAACAGTTATTCCTTTGCACAGGCACTGGTAGCAAATATAACGTCAAGCACTAATGTAAGCTGTAATGGTTTATGTGATGGCTCTGCTACTGTAACTCCTTCTGGTGGGACAACACCATACACTTATTTATGGGATGATTGGTTTACTCAAATAGATTCTACTGCTAATGGTTTGTGTGCAGGAGTATATTGCGTAACTATTACAGATGCTATTTCAGATACTGCAACATCTTGTGTAACTATTACTGAGCCTGCAGTATTAACAGTAATTATATTAAGCCCTACTGTTGTAACCTGTTATGGAGCCTGTGATGGCTCTGCTACGATTATAGCTGAAGGAGGAACTCCAGCTTTTTGTTATTTATGGTCTGATGGACAAACAACAGCAACAGCAACAAATTTATGTGCAGGAACTTTTAATTTTATTATTACCGACGATAATGGATGCACTGCCACAACTTCTGTAACCATAACCGAACCACCACTTTTAACAGCTTCTATTTCAGCTCAATATGATGCAAGTAATGTATGTAATGGCTCTGCAACTGTTACAGCATCTGGTGGAATACCGCCATATTCATATCAATGGGATGATATATTAAACCAAACAACAGATACTATAACCGGTCTTTGTGGTGGTAATTATAATGTTACAGTAACAGATTTTAATGGATGTTCAGCAACAACAGGTGTCTCAATTACAAATTCCGTTGATAGCATTCTTATATTAGATACAAGCATAGTAATAGTCGATACAATTAGTGTTACCTCCGACACATGTATTTTAGACAATTTAATACCTGTTGATAGTGCATATATTAATAATATGATAATAGTAAATGATTCAATAATACTTGTTGACTGGATATTCTGGCAAAATGGAAGTCCTGTTACTTTAAATAATATTGAATATTATTATGATACAACAGGTTTTAATGTAATTTATTTGACATTAATTTGTAATACCGGCTCAAAGGAAATTTACACTAATTCATTTATAGATATTTATGATATATCAATAATATCTAATAGGTTTGAAAATATTAGTTATAAATATAATTATAGCATTTATCCTAATCCCTTTAATTCAACAACTACTTTTGAAATAAAAGGAATGAACCAACCGCTTACTTTTGAATTATACAATATTATAGGAAAGCAGGTAAGGACAATTTCTGATATTACCGGCAAAAAGTTTATAATTAGCCGAGAAAACCTGCCGAATGGTATTTATATCTATAAGATTTCTTCAAAAGATAAGTTGATTTGTGCGGGGAAATTGGTAGTTAATTAGGGAATAAGAATACCTAACAGGTTTCAAAAACCTGTTAGGTCTTTCTTCTATATAATAAAGCAATTCCTATAGATAATTATGTATATCTTTTTACTGAATTATTTTTTTGATTTATTAATTTTATTCATTATTTTGTTCCGCACATAATTTTATGTGCCGGATTATTCAAAAAAATCTTATTAATCATGAAAAAACTTACTTTATTATTTGGATTAATTGCAATATCGGTATTTTTATTTGCACAAGGTGAATTACAAATACCACAAGCACAAAAAGCTGAAAAAAATTATAAATTGTCTGTAGCAGAATACAATTCATACAACCAGCTAAAATCAGCTAAGAGCACTAAGGCTGCGGGTGATACTATTTGGTATGAAGATTTTGGCGGGGGGAGTATTCCTCTAGGCTGGACAATAGTGGATAATACAGGGCTGGGTTATGATTGGATATGGACAACCGATCCACCAACTGGTGAATTTACTAATGAACCAGCAATTGCATCAACTACCGGTTTTAATGGATTTATGTTGCTAAATGGTGATGCATATAATACACCAGGTGGTACGACTAACATGGATGCTTACTTTCAAACTGATGCTATTAATTGCTCTGGTCGTTCTACTGTAATTCTTGAGTTTCAACAATATTTTCGTTATTACTCTTCATCAGCTGCTATTCTTTCGGTATTCGTGAGTAATAACGGAACAACATGGACAGAGTTTGATGTTAGAGGAGCAATAGATATAGTTATAGTTGATGGATCCCCAAATCCTGAAATTGTTAAACTTAATATTTCTGCTATTGCAGCAAATCAACCAACAGTATATCTGAGATGGCATAAACAAGTTGCCAGCCATTATTTTTGGATGGTTGATGATATTATTTTGACAGAAGCTTTAAATAATGATTTAAAAATTGAAAATTGGTTTATTGATTTCTTCTTTCCTGATAATGGTTACTATAACCAAATCCCTCTTTCACAAGCTGAAGCAGGTCCTATAGGTTATAGAGCTGCTGTTTTTAATAATGGAATTAATGAACAAACTAATGTAGTTTTAAATGTGGAAGCTTTAAATTATGGTAATCCCGTATTTAATGAAAATAGTGATACTTTAAATATACCTAACTGTGTAATACCACCTATGTTTGGCAGAGACACATTAAAAATATTTAATAATTTTATAGCAGTTGAAGAAGGATATTATCAAAATATATTTAATGTAACTCAGGATAGTATTAATGATGATCTTTCTATTAATACCGATACAACTTATTTTACTATAAGTAATAATGTTTATGCTCGCGATAATGGAATTATTACTGGAATAGTTTCACCTAATATGTGGGTTGGCGGAGGAGTTGACGGTGATATATTTGGTGTCGCTTATGATATTACTGCTGTTGATACTGTTAGTTCAATTTCTATATATATTCACGAAAATACTAATATAGGACCCTCTATACTTGCAAAACTGTTTCATTATGATACAGTCGGCGGTGCGTGGGTAGAAATTTTAAATTCAGCCCTTTTTGATATTGATGATTCTTCTAAAATAGATACCTGGGTAACTTTACCATTTATTCCAACAGGTACTGAAGTATCCCCTGGCAACTATATTGCTGCTATTGAATGTTATTTCAATGGTTTTGAATTCTGGATTGCTGAAGACCAAACCACTCCGCAATCATTTTGGGCAACTCGCTGGAATTTTGTTAGTATGGGATTCTGGTCTCCTTTTACAAATTATTTTTATACTCCATTTATTCGATTAAATTTTCTTGCTAAATCAGGTTTTGTTTCAGGAAAAATATTCAACGATTTAAATGCAGATTGTATTCAGGATACTGGTGAGTTTCCTATTTCTAATTTGCTAATAAAAGCAGAACCCGGGCCATACTATAGCTATGCGTATATTAATGGCTATTATAAAATTTATACAGATACCGGTCAATATACTATAAGTCTTGTGCTTTCTGATTCTTTATGGCAGCAAAATTGCCCGGTTTCTCCAGATTTTTATATAGTTAATGTTACATCGTCTGATACTAATGTTTCAAATATTAATTTCGGAGCAATTGCAGATTTTTACTGCCCCAATCTTAGTGTAGATGTTTCTACCTGGGCAGTAAGACCTTGTTTCCAATCCACTTATTCAGTAAGCTATTGCAATAATGGTACTGTTGAAGCTACAAATGCTACAATTGAAGTTGAATTGGATGATAATATGACATATTCCAGTTCCACTGGAAATTTAATATCTCAAATAGGAAATATTTTGACTTTTGATATTGGCACTGTAAACATAGGTCAATGCGGTTCATTTTACCTTTATGTAGATGTATTATGCGATATGTCACTTGTGGGACAAACTATGTGTGTTCAGGCACATATTTATCCTGATAGCACTTGCTTTCCTGCTGACCCAGCCTGGGATAGGTCAAGTGTTGCAGTTGAAGGCAGCTGCGTTGCCGATAGTTTAGCGTGCTTTACTATTTATAATACGGGAGAACCGGGAACTGGTGATATGGCAGGAACATCCGAATATCGTATTTATGAAAATAATATACTTGTTTACACAGGAACATTCCAGATAAATGGCGGAGATAATCTTGTTATTTGTTGGACTGCAAATGGAAATACCATCAGGTTAGAAGCCGACCAGCTACCCGGACATCCGGGAAACAGCCATCCCCAGGATAATGTAGAGATGTGCGGGGATAGTTTGTTTGTAACAGGGCAAATAACAGTTATCCCCGAAGATGATGAAGATTATTTTGTTGAAATTGATTGTCACGTAGCTATTGGCTCTTATGACCCTAATGATAAGCAGGTAAAGCCGGAAGGTCTTACTGAAACATTCCATTTTATTGATTCCACTGATGTAATGGAGTATATCATTCATTTTCAGAATACCGGAACTGATACTGCCTTTAATGTAGTGATATATGATACGTTATCGGTATATCTTGATATTACCACAATTGAACCCGGCTCAAGCAGTCATCCTTATACACTGGATATTTTCGGAAGCAACATTTTACGTTGGGCATTTGAAAATATACTGTTACCTGACAGTAATGCTAATGAACCCGCCAGCAATGGCTTTCTGAAATATAAAATTCATCAGATACCGGGAAATACCAAAGGTACAGTAATAGAAAACCGTGCAGGAATTATATTTGATTTTAACGAACCTGTTATCACTAATATGGTATTCAATACAGTTGGTAATATTGATTCGCTCATTACGAATATACCGGTAATCTATGCTCAGGATGTTTCAGTTAAAGTTTATCCAAATCCATTCAATTCAACAACTACCTTTGAAATAAAAGGAATGAACCAACCGCTTACTTTTGAATTATACAATATTATAGGAGAGCAGGTAAAGGCAATTTATGATATTAATGAAGATAAATTTGTAATTAGCAGAGAAAACCTGCCGAATGGTATTTATATCTATAAGATTTCTTCAAAAGATAAGTTGATTTGTGCAGGGAAATTGGTAGTTAATTAGTGTCTGTTCATAAACTATTAATAAACGCGTCATTGCGAGAAGCGGGATTCTTCACTTCGTTCAGAACAGGCTCCGCAATCTCATTATCAGGAAGATATGCGATTGAGATTGCTGGTTTTACTTCGTAAAAATGTTCGCAATGACGGACTTTATGAACAAACTCTAATTAGAACCTTTTAAAAAAGAGCTTAAATTCTTCAAAGACAGTTTCACTCTTGCCTGTAACTATTCTACAATCCGGTAAGGAATTAAGAAATGATTTTCCATAAGATTTTTCAACAATTCTTTTATCAAGAATAAGTATCGCACCTTTGTCGGTTTTCTTTCTTATCAATCTTCCGAAACCCTGCTTGAACCTGAGAACTGCGAGAGGAATGGAATAATCATAAAAAGGGTTTCCACCTGAATTTTCAATATATTCATACCTTGCCTGCATTATTGGTTCGGTTGGAACTTTAAAAGGTAATCTGACAATAATAATGGACTCTAATGCTTCTCCTACAACATCCACACCTTCCCAGAAACTGCTTGTTGCAAATAGAACGGACCTTATGTCTGCTTTGAACTTCTCAAGAAGATTATGCCTGTTATCTGTTCCCTGCTTTAAGGCAATTATTTTATGCTCTTCTAATTGTTCTGATATTATTGAATACACCGCATCCAGCATCTTATAAGAAGTAAAAAGTACAAAAGCACGACCATCAGAAATAATAATAGATTTTAAAATTAATGGTGCAATATGTCCGGAAAATGTATCTTCTTTTGGTTCGGGTATATCTTTTGGGACACCGATTATCACATGATTTTTGTAATCAAAATGAGATGGAAAAATTCCTTCACGAATATTTTCCTGTGATAATTCCGAAAGTCCTAATCTTCCTTTTAAAAAATTAAATTTATTATCTATAGTAAGGGTTGCAGAAGTCATTATAGTTGTATCAAATTGACTATAAACATTATCTATAAGAATACTACCCACATTTATATGCGCCCCATTTAATTTTATATTATTCCATTTTTCATTTATTTCTATCCAGTAAACTTTCTCTTTTGAGCGGTTAAAAAATATTTCGTCAATTGCTCCGGCACTGGCTTCAAGACGATTTAATAAAGCCTGGATTTCTTCTATATGTCCTTCTATTTCGTTGTTAGTGCGAAATGCTTCATTAATATTCTTAAACTTTTCAGAAAGAAACTTATAAAATGATTTTATTTCAAAATTAAGATTTTTGATTTTCTCGGAAATTTCATGTGAATAAGGATGGTTATCAAAAAAATTATCCTCAATTCTTTGTGTATTTTCATTTCTACCAAATTCAACTGTTTGAGGAAGCCAGTCAAATGTATTTATAACAGTCTGTCTTAGAGATTCAACTTTATCAGGAAATTTTTCTCTTAGCAATTCTTCAATTTCATCTTTTTTCTTCCTGTTAATTTTTGAAGGAATATTAAAAGAAAGTGAATAAATAATTCCTTTTATTTTACCTTTTTTTTCCGAATAAAGTCTTCCGAGAAGTTTAAGAATGCCTGCTTTTGACACCTTTGTTCCGAAAAAATCTGTTGCAACATCTTCTATATGGTGAGCTTCATCTAATATTATTTTATCGTAAGGAGGCAAAAGAGCAATATCGCTATAATTTTTGGAAAAGCTCCTTATTTCAAGGTCAGAGAAAAGGATATAATGGTTACAGATTAGAAGGTCGGCAGATGCCGCTTCACGCCTTGCTTTTGCCACAAAACATTGAGCATAATAACTGCATTTTACTCTTTTACAGGAGTCACTCTCTGAGCAAACACTATCCCATACATCATTAGAGGGTATAAAATTCAAATCGGATTTACTTCCATCCTTTGTTTTTTTGCTCCACTCTAAAATATTTCTAATCTCATTTTCGTCCTTTTCTTCAAAGCTTAGCTGGGCAGGAGCTTTTTCAACAAAGGCAGCTCTTTTCTTACAGAGATAGTTTCTTCTTCCTTTAACAAGCACAGCTTTGAATTTTTTCGGCAGATTTTCTTCAAGAAAAGGAATATCTTTTTTTATAAGCTGCTCCTGAAGGTTTATTGTATTTGTGGAAATTAAAACTCTCTCTTCATTTGCTACTGCCCAGTAAATTGAAGGAATAAGATAAGCAAGACTTTTTCCGATACCTGTTCCTGCCTCTATTATTCCGATTTTATCTTCGTTAAAGGCATCAACTATAACCCCCATCATTTTTAGCTGATTTGGACGATATTCGTATCCTTTGTGTTTCTTTGATACAATTCCATCTTTTGAAAGTATGGTTAGAAGCTCGTCTTTATCTAAATATTGTCTTTCTTTTTGAGATGGAATAGCAACTACTTCGTAAATATCATCCACATTGTTGTTAATGATATAAAAACCGATGCCCTGATTTCCGAGAAAAGATGCTATATTTACATCCGCTTCTGATGGAGTTAAATCCCCTGAAGGATGGTTATGAATTACAACATTTCCGCTTTTTAAATTCTGTAAAATTGCAGGTGCAGCAACATCTGACCCCCTGGCAAGAACTTTAATTTCAAATACATTTTTTTCATCATCAGCTTCACCGCAGCAAAAAATCTCATTTCCCTTTACTTTTTGAATTTCTGATTTGAGGGTTTCTATTGCTTCTTCTGTAAGAAGATTTCCTATATCTTTATTGTATTCTTCGCTTATTGGCATATTTTATTATTTGTAGCCACGAAATCTGTGGTTTCATTCGTGTTAATTCGTGTCTACTTTTTAATTTTTAATTAAACACTATTCAAACAACTCAACATTCCCACCTGTATGTATAAAGAGAACATTCTCATTATTATCAAAGAGTCCGCGTCTTGCATAGTCAATAAGTCCTGCGGCAGCTTTTCCTGTATATACATAATCTAATAAAATACCTTCCTTTTGTGCGAATAATTTAATAGCTTCTTCACATTGAGCTGTTCTGGCACCGTATTTTTCTCCTATATATGAGTCGTCAATTATTACATTTTCTTTTTTTATATTAGTCCCAACGAGTTCGCCGGTTTCACAGGCAAGATTATAAATTTCCTCTTCCAGCTTTTCTTTATCTTTTGCAACTGCCATCCCAATAATTTTTCCCTTCCAGCCGGTTAATTCCTTGCCGGCAATAAGCCCTGCCTGTGTGCCTCCTGAAGAAGATGCAAGAACTATTGTATCAAAAGATATTCCTGTTCGTTCAGAATCATCAATGATTTCATAAAAAGCAAGGACATAACCAAGTGCTCCAATAGGAGTAGAACCTCCCATAGGCAGGCAATATACTTTCCTACCTTGTTTTGTAAGGTTTTTCATTAACTCTCTTTGTTTCTCTTCACAAACTACCCAATCATCAGAATCAATATAATGTATCTTTGCCCCGAATATGTGGTCAAGCAGCAAGTTTCCTGTCGGTTTTTCCGGTTTGGTCCCACCTAAAACGAGATGTACATCAAAGCCATTAACTATTCCGGTAGCTGCGGCAATCCTGCAAAAATTTGACTGCTTTGCACCGATTGCTATAAGTGTATCTGCCTTTCTCTTTATTGCATCACCAATAAGAAAATCCAGCTTCCGCGTCTTATTGCCACCAAAAGCAAAACCTGTTAAATCGTCCCGTTTACAATAGACATTTGCAGAGAGTTCTTCAGACACTTTCTCAAGCTTATGTAAAGGAGTCGGTAATAAAGATATTGTTAGCTTGGGAAATCGTTTTAAGATGCTTTTAGCCATTAGGGTTTTCAGTATAGTGTTTAGTGTGTTTTATGTGTTCAAGTGTTCATGTTTCTTTCAATTCCGACTCTTCCAGGTTCGCCAGTGACGGACTCTGGAAGGTCTTCTTTTTTCTTTTCAAAACCTTCCAGAGTCGCAAGACCTGGAAGAGTTTAAAGATTCAAAAAATCCTACCTCCTCTTCCTCTTTTATCCTGACCAAAAAATGAAAATGATTTTTCATCAGACACCAGGCATAGGTATCTGCTAGCAATAAAACATACTTATCACAAAGTAGGAGAAAGTGTTCGTAATTTGCAGTTTCCCTGAACAGGTCGCAACCATTTATTCCGCGGTTGTATATGTGATAATACCTGCCGTATTCAACTGGAACCGTTGTATTCAAGCAAGAGCTTTTGTTATACTCAACTTTTCAATAACCGACTGCTTTCTCCATTCTTTAACATTTACATAAATAACTGACTGGTTTTTCTCTTTATTTTTATACGACATCACTTCATGCCATTTATTAAAATTTTCATCACCATTAACCCGAAAAATTATCAAAGCTCCTTTAGGTATCTCTCGAGCTGTTTTTTCATTTTCCATAAGATATTTATGGAACTCCGAGGAGAGCATTGCTACAAATGAAGAATAGTTTTTCATGATTTTTGTTTTTTAAAAAAGTTTATAACGTATTTTTTCCAATTGTTGTTTATATCATAATCAGCAAAGGTTAAAGCATTTTTAAAATTCAGATTTATTGATTCTTTTGTTTTGTTTCCCTTTATGTCATATTTATCTATATGGGAAAAATCATGCGCACAGTCGTAACGAATTACTGGTTTCCACGAATCATTAACCAATACTTCAAGTTGTACAGCAAAATCGTAAACTTCACCTTTATCTGTAGTATGATTATGGCGTTTTCATACACCATCACTAAGAATAACTATAAACTCTATTTGTTTCAATTAATTATATTAGTATTTAATTAGTAATGACTTTTTCATATGAATTTATTAATAAAGTCAGCGTCTAAATAAAAATGCTAAATAAAAAGCATATTGACAATCTAATTTTAGAGACCTTTGTAAAACTCACAAGATGACAAAAAATCTCGCCACAAAGGCACAAAGACTCAAAGAAACACTAAGATATTTTTGTGAAACATAGTGTCTTGGTGTCTTTGTGGCATTAAATTTAGTACTTTTATAGGTTTTTCAAAGATTCCTTTTACTTTATTTCCCAACCTTCACCCTGATGCCCTCCGAATGCGAAGCAAACTCAGGTGCATACATACATTGTATGGTTGTTATGCCATTTGAGAAATCTCCCTTATGAGTAACTCTTATTGGGTATTCAAATACATAGGTTCCTTTTGGTAAATATGAGATAAAGAAATTAGTAGAAACATCACGTGTGCTTTCATAGTATCCCAATCTATCCTGATACTTGTATCGCGAAATAACATTGAGCGGCTCAAAGCCGGATGCACGCATATCTTTCATATGTATATATTCCATATCCCTGTCAACGCGAAGTTCAATTCTAACGATAATTTTATCTCCGATTTTTAATTGTGTCTTATCACTGACAGGTTCAATTTTTTTGCCTGTGTCGGTCATACGCTCAATAAACAGTCTCTTTTTAAGCTTTAATGGTGTTTCGTGTGGAGTAATTTTATCAAGCTGCTCAAAGTACTGCCAGTATAAAGCCCCCCAGCTAACGCCTTCGTCTTTTTTGCTAACAGTTACATTTCCCATTTCAGGTGTTATTTCTCCACCACTCCAGGATGTTTTGAAATAGCCTGTTCCTGCTTCAAGTTTTACATCAGGCATTTTTTTCGGATCAATGGTCTGGCTGCCTACTTTTATTTCTATATTAAACTCTGTTGATAACCAGCTTGTGCCTCTGATTAACAAAGCATAAACAGCTTCGGTAGTAGCTTTTGTGGTTTTCCAGTCCTGAGTTTGCTTTTGTTTTAGCAGCCATACTCTTAAATCATCAACTGCTTTTTTATCATTAGCTACTTCATCAAATGCTTCTATCATCAATGCCTGTGTTTCAATCGGTGCCTGATACCAGTAATATCCTCCACGGTTGTCTTTCCAGTACATACCCATTTCATCTGATGTTAAGGAATGTTCTTTTAATGAGTTAATTATTTCCATTGGCACTTTTTCGTTACCATATCGGTGTAAAGCCAGTGCAATCATCCCTTGCAGGTATTTGCTGTTTTCAAGCCAGTATTTTTCTGCCTGTCCTTTAAAATAATTAAATGCCTCTTTGTTTCTTGATGAAACCTGTATGTCTTTAAAATAGCTTCTTGCATACAGGTATTGAATTTGTATTCTGCCTAAATGATTTTCTTTCATTTCTTCTTTGTTGTAATGTTTTTTAATCCATTCATAATCATTTCTGATTCTGTTATCAAGATAACGCACTCCTTTAGAAACCATGTTCCAAACTTTTTTATCATTTCTAACATTTTTCACACCGAGATGGTCAAGATGTCCGAAGCCGGTGATAATATGCTGTGTAATATACCTGTCATCCGGCATTCCTTTAAACCAGGTCCAGCCGCCATTAGGGGTTTGCATTTTTTCTAATTTATGTAAAGCAGATTTCAGATTATTTGCCATGTGATTCAAGTCAAATAATAAACCGACTCTTTTTTTTCTTTCACTTTCATCCTGTGCATCCAGGACCCAGGGAGTTTCCTCAAGCAAGACTGATTTTAATTCCTGATTTTTTTCTAAATTTGATAATAATGCTTTAGAGTCAGGAATATTTTTCCAGGAGTCAAATACTCTTTTGATTTTCGGATTGGAATTAGCAATAAACGAAGCGATGCTGTTTGCATAGTATCTGCTGAAAACCTGCTCGGTGCATTCATAAGGAAATTCCATCAAATAAGGTAATGCCTGAACTGCATACCAGGCGGGATTGGCAGTAAATTCAAGTGTAACCTTATGATGGCGAAGAGTGGTTGATTCCCCGGAATTTATAAGTTTCTTAAATTTGAAATTTTTAGTCTGTTTGCTTCTTACAGGCAATGGCATAGATTCTGTTACAAGCATTCTGTTTGTAAGAACAGGAATTGTATTTTCTTCACCATCAGAGAATTTACCCGATTGGGCGATTACTTTGTAAGTAACTGCCTGAATGCCTTCTGGAATAGAAATATCCCAGGTTATATTGGTGCTTAAGCCTTTTTTAACTGTGAATGATTTTTTTGCTGATGTATTTTTCAGCTTATCATCAATCGGCTTCATAGTCAAAGCATCGTAAAGATATAATTGTGCTGTGCCTGTTAAATCTTTTTTGCTCAGGTTAGTAACTTTTGAAGTTAAAGTAATAGCGTCATTCTCGCGCAGGAAACGCGGGATATTCGGCATTACCATTAAATCTTTTTGAGTAATTAGCGTAGTATCAATAAGTCCGTATTTCAAATCTTTGGAATGGGCAAATCCCATCATTTTCCAGCGGGTTAATGCCTCTGGTATAGTAAATGAAATAATAACCTCGCCTTTTTCGTTTGTTTCAAGATGCGGATAGAAAAATGCTGTTTCATTGAAATTTTTTCTTGCTTTAATTGGCGGTTCACCATCTTTACCAGAAGCACCACCTAAAGCTTCACCAAAACCATCCATTTGTTCTGTAGTTTTGTCTGCATCTTCACCACTTATTGCCCGGGTTTTTGATTCTTGGTTAGCTTCTTTTTCTAAAACTGAAACTCCTGCTATATCATTAGCTATTCCGGTTTCTTCTGCTCCTTCAGGCATTGCAGTAGCGACAGCATACCTTGCAGCACCTCTTTTATTTTTTCCACCCATACTATAATAGTATCCGCCATAATAAGAAAATCCGAACCAGTTTAATTCATCATAATATTTGTAACTAAAATATGTATAAGGGTTCCAATCTTTCTGATAAAGATTAGAGCTTTGTGTTGAAAAAGAGAAAGATGATTGCCAGTTAAGCCGCGAGTAATAATGCGGATAAATACTAAAATACCAGTAATTTGGCTTAAAAGCGTCAAGAGAAGCATCGTATAAAGTAGCAACCATTTCGGCTGCCACCTTTTCGCCGTCTTTTCCTGCAATTTTTATTTTCCATTCTTCTTTTTGACCGGGATAAAGCTTGTTTCTAAAAGTTGAAAAGCTAATATCAAGCTGTTTGTTTGTATAAGGGACATAAACCTGGTCATTGTAGCTATAAGCTCTGCTATTTTTAATAAAGATAAAGTGAACAGAAAAATTTCCACGGTGCTTTTCTTCAATAGGTATTTCAATAAGTTTTTGTTCATCAGACAAATTGAGCCATTGTTTTTTAACAATTTTTTCTTTATGTTCAATTTCATAAAGCACTTTTACATTTTTATCTTTAGAGCCAATAAGAAACTGTGCTGTCTCACCCGGCTCGCCTTGATTTTTCACTGTTGTAAACCAGTCGTAAGAATTTACAGGAACAGATTTTTCTTCCGGCGAATACACAGTGAAATAATTTTCATATTTTACATCTTCACCATATTTGTCTTTTGACTTTATTTCAATAAAATACTTACCCTGGTCCCAGGAAGAAATACTGCTCAAAACAATTTCCTTGTTCTTTTTAGTATCAAAAGTTGAGAAGAACACTTTTTTCTCTTTCTTAAGGTTTGTCGGGCTATCTTCATCTTTATAAATATCATAAGGAAAAAGCTTATAATAATCTTGTTTGCTCATTTTATATTTATCTGGCTGCTCCCATAATCTTTTGCGGAATATTTTATCTTTTTGTTTTAATTTATAAACAGTAATATCCCCTTTTGCAGGGACAAATTCGCCGGAAAGGTTGGTAGTATTAAGCTTAAACTTTTTTGTTTTATCTTTGTTTATCTTCTCCTGGAGGTCAGTATTAATTAATAAAGCAGTATAGCCGACATAAACGCTTTTTTCAGAACTGTGAGTTTCGCCGTTAATATCAGTTACATCAGCAGATACAGTATAATTGAATGAAGGTTTCCATTCTTTAGAAACACTTAAATCGGGAATAGCTTTAAATTCTATCTCAAACTCACCTTTTTCGTTTGTTATGGTGGTTCCATAAGTAATTACCATTTCTTCGGATGAATAAGGCGGATAAAACCATCCCCAATACCAGCTTCTATAAGGGAAATAAGTTCTTCTTAATACCTTGTATTGAACATTTGCCCCATCAATATTTGAACCGGCATAAGCTTTTGCTTCTCCTTTTACTTTAACTGTTTGATTAAGCTTATAGGTTCCTTCAACAGGTAAAAACTTAACTTCAAATTTAGGACGTTTATATTCTTCAACAGAAAAATATATTGAGCCGGATTCGTTTTGAATATGCATTTGACCTGTCAAAACGCCTTTAGGTGCTGTAAAAGAACCGCTGATAGTTCCATATTCATTGGAAACCAATTTCAAGTCGCTTATTTTCTGGTAATTGACATCATAAAATGTAACGGTTGTAGAATAATTGGTTCTGATTTCGTTTCTTTCACCATCAGTATAAAGAATAATTCCTTTGAAGTAAACAGTTTGACCGGGACGGTAAATTGCCCTGTCAGTAAAGAAATAGCTTACAATACGACTTTTATCGTAATGATATGGTTTATATTGATAAAAGTATTCATTTGTATATAAGTTATCATTATCTTTCTGAAATTCAATATAGAAATATCTGTAATTTGAAGCCGGCGGTATTCTTATAGAGCCATCCTGAGCAGAATAATAATCTTTTAGCTTAACATATATATACTCCCGTGATTTATAGCTGTATTTTTCCTTCCACATAGTAGCTTTAACATTGCTTAAAGGTTCGCCTGTTTGTCGGTGCATTATATTAATATCGTGACTTCCGTCAGGTTTTTCTCTCCTTACATAGCTGATATTAGTTATAGTTGTATAAGCATAGCCAATGGCATTATTTTCAACTTTAAAGCTTTGAGCAGGGCTTACGAGCATAATATAATACCCAAACTCTAATTCAGGAACCTTAATTTCAACAGAATGTTGCTGGTAATCACCTTCATTTTCAACAGTTAATTTCCATTCTTTAACAGGTTCAAGATTTCTAACATAGTTTATAAACTCCTCACTATTTAATTTTCTAATCTTATTCTTATGTTTTTTTCTGTCAACTTTAATTGCCCTGAAATATAAGCTGTCTGTATTTTTATATTTTAATAATGCTCTGAACGGTTTTTTTGGCAGATTATATGTTTCAAGCTGAAAGGACAGGTTCTTTGCTTTAATTGTGGCTATTAAATATTTACAATTGGCAGCTCCATAAGATTTGGGGAACCGTTTGATAGCTTTTTCACAGGTTTCAACGGCTTTTTTCAGGAGCCATTTATTATTATCTCCTATTAAAGGGTTGTATTTTAATCCTCTTGATTTATAAACACTGGCAATTTCGTAAGAAACTTCGGTTGAGACAGGAAATTTTATGGATTGTTTTTCAAGCTCAAGTAATGTTGTTAAATAAAGTGTGTCTTTTAACGGATTAATAGAATTATTCTTAACGAATTTCAATCTTTTCAGGTCAACATCTACTAAAGCTTCAATGTTCTCATCATCTAAATGGAACTCTATTAGCTCCTGTAAAATTTTAATTGCATGGAATTTAAGTGATGAAGTGTCTTTAGTAGTAATTTCCATCTTAACGAAATCTTTGGCATTAGCAAAATATTCTTCAGCGTCAAGCTGGAATTGGAATACAGGTTTTGTAACCTCTGATTCGTCGTTTATGAAGAAATCCACGGCACGGTGGGCAAGGAAATCGTATAATGCAGGGCGGAACTTTCGTATTGCTGTATCATGTCTAATAATAACAGGAGCATAGAGGTTTAAATACGTTCTTTTTAAACTGTCTGCGTTGCTGAGGGATAGGTTATAATTTTTTGCAACTTCATTTATTAATGTTGTTAAATCCCAGGTGCTGATATCATCTCTCTCAAAATTTATGGTTTCTGTGCGGTTATAAAACTTCCAGCGGTTGTTCTGGTAATACATCCAGCACATATCTGCCAACATAGATTGTAAAACAGGTTTTACAGGGAATGCACTTTGTTTAATTTCTTCGTTTAATTCATTTATAATCTTAACATTGGCATCATCCTCAATTGCCATTTTATATTTTAATTTATGGATGATTGCCTTCACAAATTGCGGGGCATTATTTTCTTTTTTTGCCTCATTGTAAATTGCTTCAACAACTTTTAAAGCGGATTTGGGAAGACCTTTTTGAGCAAATTCTTCTACCTTTTCCCACTCTTTTTCATAAGTGCTGCCTTTGGGAAATATTAGCGGTTCATTACTCTTTTGATAAGAACTATAGCTGTATAAAATAAATCCTGATGCAGCTACCAGCAGAAACAAAGCTGATAATAAAATAATAATTTTTTTCTTCATGATTTTAAAATTTTTATGCGTTAAAGATATGATTTTTCATAATTGATACAAAATTTTAAAATTTCCATAAATAAAATGGAAAAAGTTGGTAAAAAAAATATTAGTTATTTTCGGTTTAATTATGTATTTTTGCAAAAAATAAATCTAATTGTTTAACTTTGAATTAATATATGATGATGATGTTCGAAATCATCTTAAAAATATAGAACGTAAATACCATTCTTTAATTCGTCGAACAATTGAAAAGATGTTATCTTTTAATCCAGAAATTGAAACACGCAATAAAAAGCCTCTTACTCGGCCATCAGTATTTGGTACAGCGTGGGAATTAAGATTTGGACCCAATAACCGTTTTAGAGTTTTTTATCGAACAAATTTAGAATATCATCAAGTTTATATTTTGGCAATTGGCATTAAAATAAAAAATCACCTATATATTGGTGGAGAGGAGTTTGAATTATGAAGATAGCACCTATGGCAGAGGTAAAAGCCCGTTTTAACAAATATATAAAACAGTGCGAAGAAGGGCCCATTGTTGTAACTAAAAATGGACGTCCAGCAGCGGTATTGGTTTCAATTTCAGATGATGAAGAATTGGAGAGATTTGTTCTTGCATATACTCCTAGATTCAGAAAATTATTAGATTCTGCATTTGATCGCATTAAGAAACAAGGTGGTATTAAGCATAAAGACTTTTGGGAATCAATTTAACCTGATTAATTCATAAATTAATTAAATAGAACGCAGATGACGCAGATGAAACTGATTTGCGCAGATTTTAAAACAAAATAAAATTTATCTGCGGTCATCTGCCCAATCAGCGTTTATCAGCGTTCTATTAA
>SDBV01004741.1_pt1 | contig 19394 bp, 6 predicted proteins | sample 2277081 | NCBI WGS metagenome assembly SDBV01 (sample SAMN10402039, study PRJNA504765) | marine sediment metagenome | isolation source: marine sediment core GS10_PC15, 223 cmbsf | place: Arctic Ocean: Southern Knipovich Ridge | collected 2010
TTTATATCTTCTTTTTGTTGTTTAAGAAATGGATAGAGACGATTAAGATCGAGAGCTCGACTTCTCATTTTCTTCAACCCTCTTTTAAACGGATCAATCCTTGGTTTTAATCTGACACCCACCATAGCTGCTCGACGGAACTCTTGCTGTCTAATAACTTCTTTCCGATCCAGAATATATTGTTCTGGATGACCGCTGATCCGATCTTCGGAAAAAAGCTCAGGAAGATCTCTAGTAAATAAGAATCCCAGGTTCATATAGATCTCATCCTCCCACCAAATTATATACTTCCCGTCGAAACCGCCGCCCGATGGCATTAAAGGAATGCCTCTCTCCACGACCATCCGTCCAGCAAAAAGATTATAATACATTGACCTCATATCTGATTCTCTCCTTCTGGCTAATGAATGCCAGTACATTCCAAAGACTTGAATCCTTGTATTATAGTCTGGCAATGTAAAATCAGGGACCCAGACTTCTTCAGGAAAGGCAGTACTATCCATTCCTTCTTCATGGTACTGAAACTGAAAACGTATGGCAAGCGACACAAGATAATTGTAAACCATCTTTTCGGGGCCAGTAGCAGGTATGTCAGCAGTTGGATCAGGAAAAGCACGAACCTTTAAATTCTCTATGGCCGTTAATTGTTCCAGCTTTCTAGCATCTTCCAATGCTGCCAACTTACGATATGACATCGTTCTTCTAGGCATATGCGAGAGGCGGGAGTCGAACCCAGCAAATCTGCCTGCTTCCTGTTTCCAGGATCAGCACAGTATAGTTACCAATTACTATGACTCTCGCAGGCTAAGGTTAATCTTATCTGAACCTCTTCCTTCGATCGCGCCTTTATATTGGGCAGGAGCCTGGGTATTAAAGATTACTGAATGAACGTCTGTACCGTAATAGACGTCTACGCCGCCTTTAATTTCCTGTTCATCAACTGGAAATAAGTCTAACGCCATCTCAGCCTGCGGAAGAGCTGGATCTTTCTCGCAGGTATAATCGTCCAAGGCAGCCAATGTTGCCACCAGATCCTCAATCTTTATGTCAAGATAAGAAATTGTTTGGTCTATTACATTATCTACTTTAAAAACAATCTGGTTGTTTGTTCTATCTATATTCATAAGACAAGATGATCCAGATCCAACGTAGCGGAGAACAAATGCTGGATAGTTAACATTATCTGCCCCAACATAATTAAGGATCTTTTGTTTATCACGAGCCAACCAGAGGTCTTTGACAATATTTTCTCTGCTTCGAGGATCCTGAAGTCCTAATTCTTCTTTGTCAAAGTCAAGTTTTTCCAATTCATCCTCACATAGGATTGTAAAATGAAAATTCTTTGCCCTTATTGTTTCATCAATCGGCCGCTCTAAAATGTATTTCCATAAAAGATCAGTTAGAATTGGGGTATAATTTGTGGAGGTTGTTTCTAAAGTAGCCTTGATTTGAATTCTTACGCTTAGGGTTGGGTTTGCTAGATTAAAACTAGAATTAAAATTATATCCCCCAGTAAAGCTTTTCTCAGTAAAGGACCCTGAATCTTTTGACAATCGATAAGCTAATTTTACTGTAGTATCTTGCGGAAAAGCAGAATAAATCGCATCAATAGACTTATAAAGCTTTTGAAGCAGAACTAAATTCTCATCTATTAAAGGAGTAATTAAATATCCTGATGCTTGATACGGACCTAAGATTTTATTATATTTTTGACAGGTCCCATCTTCATAATGAATATAGACACTGGTCCTAGAAAAAGTAGAAAGGAAAGCCGGGGTCTTAGTTAACTGTTTAACAAGCCAAAAATATTTAGGAACCTTACTATTTTTCATGTTGCATCTAGCTAAATACCAATTATTGCCATCTCCCACTAATGCAAAAACATCATAACCACTAGTTAATATTGACTTACAAGAAGTAATAGCAATTGGTTCTTCTTGCCAGTTAAGATTAGTAGGAAAGATTCCTGAGCCATCTGTAAAGAATATACCTAACCCTTCAACTCCAAAGATGCCAAACGTCCCAAATTTATCCATGCCTTTAAAATTCTCAGGATTAGCAAATTCAGGAAAGAACCAGATATTGAGAGCTGAAGCCCCGCCTACAAATATCCATGCTCCTCTACTAGCTCCAATAAGAAAACCTCGTTGGATAGGAAGCGCATTAAGAGCCGCACCTTCTGAAGCAGGTAATTCCCAAAGAGGATCCGGGGGTTCAGGAAGCCAGGTAACGCCGTCAATACTTTGTCTGATACCATCTCCAAACATTCCATAAGCATAACTAGATTCAACCATTACAAAAAATAAATCTTCAAGGTCTGGCTTGCCCCCGGAGCCATCAAGCTTTTCCCAACTGGGATTTCCAAACGTCCTGATCCTCCAGCATTTTCTATTCTTTCCTTTAGTTGCATAAAGATAACTTCCCATCTCATAAAAATTATAGATCTGGCCCGTACTAGTATTCTGTTCCGTAGTGAAAGTTGTACCATTAGTAGATTTTAAAATGCGCCCGGTAGACGTTCCCAACCATAAAGCGGAACGAGACCTATAACGAGCCGTTACAATTCCAACACTAGAAGGAAATGCTTGAGTCTCTAGGTCTCGTTCTAATCTTAGTTCACCTTCTTTCGAAACATCTATACCAACTGACTTATAACATTGAGAGGGATCAACTAAGAACTTTTGGTTAATGCCTTTAGTAAAATCAGTCAGTGCTCCGACCTGCCAAAAATCCATATTGGAATAAGCTGTTCTACCAGTAGCAAAACGCGTTCCCATCAAGGGAGCTGGAAAGACACGGTAGGATCGTTCATCTATTTGATAGCCTTTGTAATCAAGATAGATATGATAGCGTGTTGGTTCTGTTGGTTCAGCCATAGTTGTTTAAAATTTCAGCCTCAGGCTAGGCACGAAGGCCTAACCTTCATCATATGAATAGCAGAGAAGCTTAGGAGGAATCTAACTTCGTTGGTCTGTGGCCAGTAAGAAAGCAATAAAACCTCTGGCCTCCGAGTAAAAAAAGATTGAAATTGGATACCCGCTGGAGCCCCACTATCCCCCGTGATAATCGGTTAATGAAAATCCCCAGCCTGAGAATGAAATTAATTTGTTAAAGGATATACTTCTAAAGTTTTAATACCGAATAATATTGCTTCCGCTATCTCATCTTCTCCAAACAACAGATCTATTCTGTATTTAAATCGAGAGTTAGTCCGATCCTGAACCTCATAAATTGTATCAAGAGCAGGAATCCATAACTTAGTTCCAAAAGGAAACTCATTCGAAGCAGCAATCTTTTTAAATGTATCACAAGATTCTATACCGGAGGCCGTCAGGCAAGGCGTACTATCTGTCTGTTCTGCCACTGGATTATAGGCAGTCACTTCTCTGATTAAAGGATCCTTTTCTTCTACAAGGCTGGCCAATACCTGAACATCAGGATGAACTGGACTAAAGATTGGCAATAAAGAATTACCCTGAATTATACTAAGCGAAGAAATCTCAGGACTATCTGAAGTAACCTTTTCTGGCCAGAAAAGAAATAGGAAGATACCAATCAATAAAATACTTGCTACGATAAGAATAGGTTTTAACATAGGAAGTTAACTTCCCGGTTACAGCCATTCTTGAGGATCACCGATAGGCGCGCCTTGTCCCATTCTCTCTTTCTTCCGTAATCGCTTACGCATCTGTCTGCGCTTTGCGATCGGAAGACCTTTGGACATTGGCCTCAGCTTACCGGCTTTCCGCATACTGTGACTCTTTTCCATATGGTTAAGTAATAACGGATTAGCCCGTTATTTACTTAGCCATGTTCAATTGTTTTAATTATTTTTATACTCATTATATTTCAGGGGATGGGACGGGGGCGAAACAAAGGCTTTGATATTGTCTCAGCAATTGACGCCCACGTCCTTAGGAGTCTTGCTTAGGATGATCCTGAGTGGGTTTAACATCAAATCGCATTTTTGAAATTACGTAGCCTTCACATTCCGGTCTCTGACATTTCAGGCCATTATAATTCCAAGGGTGAATTTCGTGACACGTATCACAGATCAAAATCTCCCTTAATCCTTTCATCTCACCTCCTTCTAGAATGTCCTTAATGGATGCGTATCTACAAGACGCCTTTTCTTAATCTCAATCTCGGTTGTATAATCTCGTATCATGGCCAATAGAGCATATTCATTCATCCGGCTGACCAAGGTGCGATAACGATCTAGCTTTGCATGATCATTCAAGATTCTACTCAAGGCCTCTTTAATACAGATTTTTTGAAGAATAACTAGCTTCGGTGATTCTATTACAATATCAGTACTGATATTGGTAACCTCTGGAATAAAACCAACCCAATAAATATGGTAAGTACTGTATGAACCAATCCCCATCACAGGATCTCTAGAACTCCTAGGCTGAAGATCAATTACTTTACTGTCTTTATTATAAATCCAGTTATCATATGGGAATTTAAAGCCGTCGGCATCTCCTAATTCAACCTCCAAAACATTCTCCAGATTTGAGCTTCCACTCAAACTTAATTGATACTCAGCATTTAAATCTGAGATATCCCCACTAGTAGTGCCTCGATAACCTATCTCAGGATAAAGTTCACCGGCCTGGAAATTAAGAATCTCGAGCCATGTTTCTGCACTAATTACATTCATGCCCCGATCATAAATTGATCTGGAACAAGCTTTAATAAAATTAGCAGCTGTCATGTTTCTAATTTAATTTTATCTGGATTAAGAGACTTTGTCAAGTTAGAAGAACGGATGGATAACCCCTGTTCTTGGAGCACTAAAAGGTTTTTGTCTTAACCTTAAAGAAAAAGCTCGGACTACCCGCTCTGCTTCTTTCCTTAGAAGAGGAAGATTCTCTAAATCAAAAGCAGTTACTTCGTTCAATTTTTTAGATCTATCAGCCCAATATTTATCCCAATCTGCTCTTTCCCAACCGGCCCTTTCTTTCCAGACTCCATGACTCAACATGATATTTCTAACCCGTTCCTCTATATTAAAAGGAATATTCTTTCCATACTTATAAATCATTCTATAGGCCCAGCCTAATTCTGGATTAAGAGCTTCCCAAATCCTCAATGGCTCCTCTATGAATCTAGAAAGAGGATGTTTAGACAAATACTGTTTCTCAGGATGTCTTGTATAATAGATATCTCTAATCCAACTAGGAAGCTGTCGGAAGAAATAGATTGACATCAAATCATTCTTAGCAGTTAATTTAGCCCAGGTCTCCATGGCCATGCCATAAATTTTAGTCCTAAGCCATTCATCTTCATCAGTTGTCCCTGGATCAGAAAATGCAGTTGGTAAAGCCTCCCGTAATCGTTCGGCATCAACCCATTGTTTTTTAATATAAAGATCGAAGGTCTCTTCTACCTTATCAATAGTTTCTTGATATGGCTCAAATGCTTTTGGATTGAAATAATAACTCCATGGCATTTTAGAAACTTCCCAGTAGTCAATTAACTCAGGATGGATATCAAGAAAAGCTTCTTTATATTTGCTATCAAGAGCAAAATATCGATCCTGCAGAACCAAGACATCTCGGATCCCTGGTGGTTTAAGGTTATTAAAATATACCTTTAATTCCGGATGGTCTTCAATAAACTCCTGTCTTTCAGAAGGCAACTCAAAAGCGAAGTAACTACTAACTAAAGAAAAGATCTCTGGTTTCTGACCAGTATATTTGCTTGACCGCTTTTGCAAGAAGATTAAAACTTCAGGATTATCCTGTAGATATCTATCGGCAGCATCTTCCCACTTCCGAACTTCTAGATAATAATCTCGGCCCTTACCCTGAGCCGGAACATTATCTAATAAATTATAATAAGATTCCACCTTCTCTCGAATCGCTGCTTCATCTTCAGATAAATCTTTAGACCACCATTCCAAAAGCTCTGGATGCGCTTTAAGAAATTCTCTTTTATCTCTACGATCTTCCCAAGTAATAGAAACTAATTTCTGATAATCTCTAAAAGCGATAAACCTTTTTCCAACATCTGGATTATTACGTTCATGTCGGAGACGGTGCTTTTCATTCTGCGGTAAGAAATAAATATTGAAATAAAGATCCCACTGACCAGTCTCAGCTAAAGCGCCAAGCTTTTTCCAGAACGTCATATAGTCTAGGAAGCCAGGTTTTTCTCTTTCCCAGGCCTCTCTCTCAGTTGCATACTCAGTCTTCCAGAAGAACCTAGAGAAATTATCAGAAGTCTGTTCTCCTAATTTCTTAGCAAACGGATAATAGATTTTACGATCAGGATGATTTTTAAAGTAATGATCTTTAAACCAATCGGGCTGGGTATCAAAAATCTCAAAGAATTCCTTTGGATTTTCTTCGGTTTGTTCCATCACTTTCTGCCATAACCCAAGATAATCAATCACGCTCTTATCTTTGGTAATCATATTATCCTTCGCGTACAGCTTACCAGCTAAGGCATCCTTCCAAGTATTAAACTGATCCCGAGCCTTATGCGTTCTAATCCCTCTCTCATCCCAATTTTCCTGGTCTTCTTTAATCTTCTTTGCCCATTCACTAAGGAAAGGATAATAGACTGCTTTATTCCGATTGTTCCTAAAGAATCGTTCTCTAAAAGCAACTGGCTGTTTATAAAATTCTTCAAAATAGACTTCGGGATTTGATTCAGTCTTAGTGATAATCTCATCCCAAGCATCAAGATAATTTATAACTCCAGGATTCACTGTCTCCCAGGCATCACGAACTTTCTTTACTCCCTTAATATGCTTCTCATAATAAGGCCTAGCGGTATCGCCACTGGTTCCAGTCCTTTCTAGAGTCTCTTCATCCTGCTTTATTCGTTTAACCCATTCCTGAATTACAGGATAGTATACTGCCTTATTAGGATTATTAAGAAAGAAATGATCTTTAAACCAATCGGGTTGCTTATAGAAAAGATCAAAATAATCCTCAATATTATCTTCAGTCTTATAAAAGATTTTATCCCAAAGTTTAAGATAGTCTAAGATTGATACTCCGGGCGCGATTATTTTCTCCCTCCCATAAGCTTCTCTTTTTGATTTATTATCAGCTGACCAAAAATAATCTCTGGCAGCAGAAGTTCTTATTCCTTTCTTATCCCAATTCTCTTTATCTTCTTTTATAAGTGAGACCCACTTAGTCAGGAAAGGATAGTAAACTCTTTTCTCGGGATGCTGTTTAAAGAAACGTTCTCTAAAGATAACCGATTGCTGATGAAAAAGCACAAAATATTTCTCTGGATTAGTTTCAGTTACCGCCATTATCTTCTGCCAAGTTTTCATATATTCATAAAATCCTGGATTGTCTTTATCCCAATAGTCTCGAACTATATTCTCATGGCTCCAAAAGAAATCACTAGCCTCTTTCCGTTTTACAGTTTGAAAGATTCCAGTCGCTTTCTCTAGCATTTCAATCTCATTCAACAATGTCATCCATTCCTGAGCAAACGGATACCATTTTTCTTTATTGGGATTATCGACAAAATAGAATTGCTGGAACCACTCAGGCTGGGAATAAAAATCATCAAAGAACATAAAACCGTCACCCTCGCCTTTGCCCTTATCAAATATCTTTCCCCACCTCTCAATGTATTCTTTAACCCGCATGCGGTATTCATAATACCATTCACCGCGTCTCTCCTTGAGCATTAAATAATAATCCTGTTTTTCACCCTCCGTAAAATAGTTCTCAAAATATTTCCAATAGGTAGCCCAATGAGGTTGCGCTTCTTTATCAGACATCTCTCCAATTCCTTCAGGCAAAAGCAATTGCCACTTAGCCATCTTCTCAGCCAAACGCCGAGCTTCTGGCGTTTCGTTGGTAGCTGCTTGATACAACCACTCATTGTACCTTAGCTGGGCTACGTTCTTTATATAATTTTGCCAGGTGTCTTTAGTCATATTGATAATCTTATCTACCCATCCTTTCCCCATTATTACTTCAAGTTCTTTAGTAGTTGAAATCTTAAGACCGCCCCGCTCATCAAAGAACTGAGAAGTAAATTCTTGCTTATTTCCTGGAATAGCAAACGGAATATCCAAACCAAGAAGCTGCGCTTTTTGAATTACTTCCTCTTTAAATATCCGATCAGTCAACACACCAATTTCTGAGGCAAGCGTGCCCCTATTGTATTTAGCTGACTGCCACATCCTCCAAGGATTAGTATTCTCATCCACCTCAAAGAATTCATCAATCGCTTCTTTAGCTTCTGGATTGCGCTGGAGCCATCGTTTCCCCGCTCCTTCTTTTTGTTCTTCCAAATCAAAATAAATTTGCAGCCAACCATCAGTCTGTAAATCATATGAAGCTTTTACGGGATCGTCTTTTGCTTCTTTAGATGCTCTTAAGAAACGAACTCTAGCAAAATAATTCTGCAAGGCATCCCACGCCATAGGATTTTCAGCCTTCATTTGTTGTTCAGTTAACTTTCTAAGATGTGGCGGTGCGTCATATAAAGCCTGCCTAAAACGGTCTACGTCATCCCATTTCATAATGTTAAGACCAAACTGTTTAGCTATTTCTCTTATCTTCTTTGAATGCCAGATTGAAGTCTCATCCATAATCATATGCATATCTACTTCGCCTATAGATTTCAAGACTTTTGTAAAGGGAAGATACGTCATCATTAATTCCAGCCAAAACGGTTCACCCGAGATATCTCTTTTTAAATTTTGATCCTTGATATCCTTCTCAATTTCTGCATCTGTCCAGCCAAGATTTCTTTTATAATCATTTGATACATCCCAGAAATGCTGGTCAGTAGCTTGTTGAATCATCAACCCAATAAACGGATCCCATCCTAAACCGAGAGGAACCTTGGTTGGGTTTTCAGCAAAGTCCTTTAGGCCCTGAATAGGGTCCTTTAGAAACCACAATATCTCTGCGACAGAAGACCAAGGATACCAATAAAGATCGTTGCCAATTGCGATTCTCATCCGGGCCCACTCCGGCAATTCTCTGGTCGCCTCTGACCAAGCATCAAGAAAGCCTCTAGCAGCCAACCAGTATCGAGGTCCGCCCTTCGCTAGTATGCTTAAATATAAACGAACGCTATTAACATTAAAAGCATAAAACGGAAAGAAATATCTAAAGGTTTTTCCCACGATAGTAAGATCACGATAGTTAAAAAGATAACCCCAGGTCTTAGCTTTGGTCTGAGCAATCGTCATTGCCTTCTGGAACAAAAGATCATGAACTAGAATTTGTCTTCTGATAGTTTCAGTATACGCAGCATAGACTTCAATGTCGGCTTCTAAAATAAACGCTCGTTTCTTTAACCGTTGCCACCAAGTAGTATCTGCCATCATTGAAATCATCTTCCTAAGATAGATAGGATCAGAGGTTACTTGGAATAATCCTGCTTCAACAAGATGATCCAATATCTCTTTAGTTAAATATTCACTTCTCATTGTAATCATTGGTCCATCTTTCAAAGCCATCTCAAAATCCATCATCCTATTCATCTCAGATTTCCATAATGGTTTATTAAGGAATCCCCAAACTCCTTTTTCCTTATAAACTTTTAAAGCCTCTTGTGGTTCAAAAACTTTATAGCCCGGAACTACCGGTTTCCCGAATAATTTACGGACCCAAGTCGTTCCATCCTTTCCTCCAATCCCAGCTGCTAGTTCACGAAGTTCAACATTAGTTGGCTTCCAAGGAAATGTTGGGAAAGCTCTAATGTCCTGAACAAACTTTTGAAGGAATTTTCCTGAAGCTTCAGCAAAAGCTGACTGCGCTTTAAACCAATAGCCTATAGATTTAGCAGCCATAGCGCCTCTAATTCCATCATCATAAGTATTCTTAAGATACCAAGCTACCCTCCAATAAAGGACGGCCCTAATCCAAATACTTCTTCCAAAAGAAATTGGAGTTAGAATAGCATGATAAAATTGGGGAGCACGCTGAGCAAATTTGGCAGCTGCTTCTATAAAACCTGTAGAAAACTTCATTCTTTCAAGAGGCGAAATCGGAAAGCCTTGAAGGAAATACATATTCTTATCTCGGGCATATTTCAGATTCTGTGCTTTGGCAATTTTCTCTGATAACTTTTCCCAAAAGCCGGTAATCCAACCTGGCTTTGCATCAAAGTTCATTATATATTCCATCATCTTAAACGTATTTTCATACTCCCGTCTTAAGCTCATCAGCTTTCCAAGTTGTCGGGGTGAAAGTTTTTGCAGACCGCTAGCCTCTAAAAGACTTGCAGTATAATCTGTTTCCCATTTATCGAGAGCTGACTTGGTCTCCCGCATCCAATTTTCTTTTGCTTTGTCCCGATTGATAATTTGTTTCCATTTAGCTAAAAGAGTTCTTCCATTTCGCCGCCAAGCGTACTGTTCGCTTTGAAACAATTTAGGAGTGTATTTAGTTTTATCCTTTAACCAAGCATCTACCTTCTTCATATAATCTCTAACCAAAGCGTTTTGTATTTCATCCTTTGTAGTAAAGATTCTTTTTCCATCCTTAGCTTGACGAATTATAGCCGCACGGATATCATCAAATTTATCACCGATAGGAACTAAATAAGGCGGGAGTTTAGCACTCTTAGAAAAATTCAAAGAGGGGTTTTTAAATAAAGCTGGATTAAGATCAGTATCTAAATACTTAACCGGAACTTTAAACCTTCCGAGATATTCTCGAATGATCCTTTCACCTTCGCTCTGTCCTGTTCTTATTAAAGAACGGAACGGCTGCGTCTTTAAATAAGGAATTGCGTTCTTTAACTTTACTTCATAAAGCCAAATTGGTTCCTCAGGTTTAATAAATCTCCTGAGTTGTACAAACCAATCATCAACCGAGTCAAAGCCACTAAGATGCAAATATGGTTTGAGTTCATCGGAATAGGAAATAGCTTTAAGGAACTTCCGTTCGGAAAGCCCAATCCCAGCAACCCAGACATTCTTATCTACCATCTTAAATTTCCTAGCTGTATAAACAGCACCATAATCCCTTAAGGTATTTCGAACTACAGGGATACGAAATTGCATCTCTCCGGCCGCACCACGAGCTAAAGGCGTTAACGTTACAGGAATTTTCTTCTTGGCAAAAACATTAATGCTCCGAATAGCTTCCTTGCCTCTAGGAATATAAAATTCCGCCCCCTGTTCCTGAGCCATAGTGACTAACCGTTTAAGAGTTGTTTCAGGAATCATCTTGGACTCTGAAGCTAAAATGAGCGTTGGGATTTTTTCTTTTGATCCGCCTAAGACATAACGAGCCTCCGGCATCCAGTCCTGCATCTTGAATGCTGTCTCTAAATTAGTTCGAGCAGCATCAATCTCATATGGACTGCCATAGAACTTAACTGCCTTTGGAGGCTCTAACGCTTCTGTTGTTTTAATAGCTAAAGATTTGCCACCCCGCACTCTGATATATTCTGTGTCTCGACGAGGCAATCGAGCAATAAAACCTTTAACCTTTTCTGCAGCTAAAGCTTCCTTCTGATTAAAAAGATCCTGAGCGGCCTTCATTAAGTTCTTCCTATTCGCTGGCAGAAGCGTCATAAGCCTTTCTTTTATCGCAACGGCTCGCACTATATCCTGATCCCAAATGACAATACTTTTATTGTTAATAAAGATTTCCCGAAGCTTAGCAAAACCTTCAGCCTCTCTCTTAAATGGAATCTCACCCACTGGAGTTAATGAAGCTAGACTTTTACGATTAAGCTCCGGAATTTGTACGATACGAAATCTTTGTGGATAGCCAGCTACTTGACGGGAAAGATTACCTGTTAAATCTACTAAGACTTTAACGCGTTTCTCGCCAAGTCTATCCAATTGTTTTAACATTTCTTCCAATCCTTTAACGGAAGGAGTTTCAGTTCGTACAATCGGAAGAAGATATTTTGGTGACAAAAATGTTGACCTTGGAAGATAATCGGCTGCAATCTTATTAAAGACCTCGTCTTTATAAACTAGTTTTTTTATATCATTCTGAATTTCAGGAATTGCCTCAAACAGTTTTTGGTTTTCCTTCGATAATGGAATTGGGCTTTTAACAGATGGGAATTTAATTGCCGCTGCCTTGTTCAGTTTTTCGAACTTCAAAGATAATGATTTAGGAATCCGTCCTTTAGAATACTCATAAAGTTCACGCCATGACAATTTAACCCCTGCCTTTTCCATCTTTACTATATCCGGAATTAAGTCTCTGATCTTTTTAAGATCGGTAAGTTCCTGAAGAAAGGCAAACTTTGCTTTCTGGAAAGCACGATCCGGAGCTCTAACCTTAAGCGCTTCCTTAATATTTGCGTTCAATGTTTTGAGCTTAGCTTCAGTTTCAATAATCCTTCGTTGAGTTTGGTGTAAAGCTTTCGTTGTAAATCTTTCTCCTCCCAGGAATTTTAGCAATGAAACATGAGCCGACTCTCCAGGAAACAAAGGGTTAGAAACTATAACCAAGAGTTCTTTAGCACTTCCTTCAAAATTAACCATGCGTTTCTCCAACCGCGTAAGCCTAGCTTCGGTCTGTCGTAAAAGCTTTTCTCTTTCAGCTAAGCGTTTAGTATAATCCTCTGCTCTCTGAGCTGTCCGTTTAATAACAATCTGCTTGCTTCGAGCTGGCCTTTCACGCATCTCTATTTTTTGGAAGACCCTGAATCTCAATTTAGCATCAGGGATTTTAATAGCCCGAGCTCGCGCCTTCTCCAAAATCTTTTCAAGCTTTCTGATTCTAACTTCCCCAGATTTAAATTCTGCTGGTGCCCGAGTTAAAGGTTTCAGAAATTCAATCTGATCTTTTAGCAAGGCAACAAAACGAACTAACCTTCCATGTTCTTCTCTCACGATCCTAATTTTATCAAGCTGATCAAAGTATTTTCTAAAGGCTAATGGATTATCATAAGTATCAATATGCAAAGCTTCAGCTAACTTAGAAAGAAACTGATCAGCTTCTACGGGCACAGTTTCTTTTGCTCCAGTCTTAACTAAAGTTCTAGTCTCTTGTAGAAATTTACCAGTAAAACGTCCAGCTTCGGCCCGCATGCGTTCTTGAACTGCAGCTAACCCAACTTCAGAATCGGGCCTTAAACGAATGACTACGATCTTCCCTTTCTTATTACGGTAGACGTCCAATCCTTTTGCTTTAAGCCAGTCTAATGCAATATTAATCTGGCCATAAAGCTCTTCCCAAAATTCCAAAGGGCGAACAAAACCTTCTCCTTCTCTTACAATTGAGAAACCAAGATTCATTCCCTCTCCCCAATCTGAAATTCCGAAATCCTGAATCAGTTTGTCTCGTAGCTGTTTATCCATATCTCCAACATTATCTTTCAGAAATTGCTCTGCTTTATCTGTATTAAGTAGTTCTCTAAGCTGCCGTTTTCCTTCCTGGGTTTGAGCATATTTAGAATGTGCTTTCTCAATCCAACTATCAAATTTTCTCTGGTAATCTTTTTCAATTCTAATTAGTTCTCTCTGATATCTTTCAGCGGAAAGATTACCTTTTGGTAATTTCAGTCGGCGGGGAAAACCAGCCATCAGTTCAAGAAGACCTTGTTCTGTCAAAACTCTTTGAGTTCCTATACCCGGGTTTACTTTTTCCCAAATAAGTTCGTTCTCTTTAAGAACTGAAATAACCTCTTGAGCGGTCGGATGTAATTCTTTAGCAGTCGGAGGATTTATAATTTTAAGATCCCCACCAATTTCTTTAATAAATGCATTCACAATTTTATCTTTGTCTGTGATATCAGAACGAAGAATTATCTTCTTCTGTCTCACAAGAGCTCGAATTATATCCTTCTCTTTCTCAATTAGAAACGCTCGTTCTGCAAATGTCGTTCCGAAAGCAACTTCTATTTCTTTAGAAGGCAGTTTAATTTCTCCAAGTTTTTTCCACTGAGTTATAATTTCTCGTCCCTTAGCAGTTGCCATCTTGGCACTGATTGCCCTAGCTTCAATGGCAGATTCCTGCATTGCATTAGCAATCTTAAGATTCATTTCAGCTTCCGGAAGCCTAGGCGAGGGGATATGTCCATACAATCTTGGAAGAATTCTATTAATTTCACCTTGATTTATCCCTAATTTATAAGTCTTCTGAACGTCCTTTAACTTTCTCCCGACGTAAGCTACGTTCATAATCTCGGGTGGAGCCTTGGTAATCTTTTCAAACTTACCAATCGTTCTCCATTGTGTCATTAGAGAATCATGAAATTTATTGGATGCATGTTTTGCAGCGTCTTCAATAAAATTCATTACAAGTCTCATCTGAGTTGGACCTGAAAGATCCTCTAACAATAAGATATGTGAAAAGGACGGGAGAATAGGTTTATTTTCAAAAGTACGAAGTAATAATAAATCCAATTGAGCCGTTGGATTTTTCCGCAGAAAGACCTCAGAGCTTGCCTCTAATACATTTTTATAATCTCTTAACAGCTGACGGCCCCCAGAGAACGGCTTTTGAGAATCTAACCAGGCAGCCCGTCTAAAGAATAACTTGAGAGTCTCCGGACCTACTTCAATCTTACGTCTTGCCTTTTCAATCTTCTCAACGGTATTTGAAATAATAAATGTTTTGGTTATGCCTCTTTCAACGCTTTGGCCAATTGGCGTTTCAATCCCAAACTTTTCTATGCCTGACAAGCGAGTTGAAACAAAAGTAAAATCTTTAGTTCCAATACTAGTATCTGGAGAGATTCTTTGTAAGAAAGCCAGAACTTCATTGGCTTTTTCTTTCTTCAAAAAGTTAAGAAAGAAATCGGTCTCAAGATTATCCATCATAGTTAAAGGCTTTCTAGTTAAACTATAAAGCTCTTTCCCTTTCTTCAACCAATTACCGATCGTTGCCACTTCTATAGTACTAAATTTATCTAATCTTAATCCAGTAAACTTCGCCATCAAATCTCCTATCACTTCTCCTTCTCTTAAAGGAAACTGTGTAGGATCCGTAAAATATGTCAGTCGCCCTTCAGCAACCATAAGCTTGCTCCGTACGCCAAACTTCATTACCTCTTCTGAGATTCGAACGTCTACTGGAAGCCTACTTACTACCTTGGCAGTCTCATAAATTTCAGCAGCGATTTCCCTATCTTTCTCTACGAATTTTAAGAGACGATCAGAAATTCTAATATCGTCAGCAACCTTTCCATACTCAGGTGATTTCTTAAACGCCTGTAGGTATTCTTCTTTTATCCTTTGATAGTCCGCATCATTCAGGATCTTCTTAGCTGGATTCTTAATCCATTGTGTGCCCTCTTTAATCTTTGCAGGTAGTTTCCAATCCGAGTAAACAATGGTAAACCATTCCTGGCCGTAGTCACTGAGCTTATTAAATGCTGCCGTAAAAGCTTCCTCTCTAATTACTCCGTCTGAAAGTTTTCTTACGCCTGCCCGATACAAGGCTTCGGCTGGATCTTTTAGACCAGGGTATAAATCCCCGAATTCTAAAATATCATAACGAGTTAAATTTAGCTCTTTAAAGATCTCTCTAATCGCTGCCTCTGGCGGCTTCGTTCCTAAAATTGCGGTCTTTAAAATATCATCTATTTCTTTCTCTGACTTTCCCATTTTCTTGGCCGCCCGTCTTACTACGTCAAACACATCCATTTGTAGAAACGCAAGCTTAGTATCTTTCTGAATGTCAGCCATTAACCGACCCGTGGTTGCTTGTAACTCTTCAGGTAACCCTTTAAGCACTGTTGATTGCCCAATCCAAGCACGCCGACGATCAATAGGTTCTTTTAATCTTTGAGCTAATCGAGTGGATGGAAGTTTCTCCCAATCAACTCCTCGTAAAGTAGCCAAGTTCAAAATCTGTTCTGAGATATCCTTAGAACGCTGAAGAGCTCGGCCGGCTGAGGTTGCTAAAAAAAGATTTTTAGCCTTAGCAGGCGCAGTAAAATTAAGGCTCTTAGCTAATCTAGTTCCTGCGATCCTAGCTGCGCTTCCCCCTTTCATGGTTAACTGCGCGCCTTTCATAAAAGGATCAGGAAAAGTTAACCACACTACAAATTCATCGATTGCCGTAGCAAAACCAGGGTGATCACGATAAAATTCAAATCTGTTTTGTGCTGGTAAGACATCAAGGAAACGAGGCAACGGCGTAAATCGAGGAATGGTTATCGTTTGACCTTTCTTAACCCAATGTGAATTTTGTAATTCAGGATTCATTGTCCAAAATTGTTCCCTTGAATCTAATGTCTCAAATCTCCAGGACCCGATTCGAACTTTCCCATCATCCATTTCAATCTTCGTATCTTTATCAATCTTGATTTCAAGATAAGCTTGCGGTGATTGGAAGTATTTAAAAGCATTTATATAATATTCAGAAGTGGCTGCTGAAATAGCAAGGGCTTGTCCCTTAGGAAGTTCAGGGGGAGCAACTTCATCAGGAGGAATTAAAGCTATCATCTTAAAAGCCCTAAGAGATGCTTGTGTCTTTTCTACCTTTGAAGCTGCCATATCCGCCATAACTTCTTTAATATTATCGTACTCATGAAGATCAAGATTGGTAGCAACCCATGTATTAATAGCAGGCACAATCCATCGAAAAGCTATTTCTTCCCAAATCATAAACACACTTTTAATGCTTTCAGAAAAGATTTCTTCTACCGTTCTAAATCTAAGAGGGAGCTTCTCGATCTTTGGAAGATGAATTTCCAAACTATTAGGCAATTGAATCTTAGTTGGATCATCTGAAATGTCAGGAAAAACTAAAGGAACCTTCTGTTTCTTAATTTTATTCCAGACAAGACCCATTGTAATCTTAAACCCTGTCCAAGCATCTTCTTTAGTAGCTTCTGTAAAGGGAAATAACCAGGTAAATGGCGCATGCTCCAAATAGCTCTTAAGTTTTTCCTGTTCTTTTCTTTCTGCATCCAGCGTTGCCTGCCTTGACGATTCATACCATAACTCACCAGCTTTACCCATCTTATTCCAAGCCTCACCCAGCCAAGATCTAATTCTGGTACTGTCCTCTTGAAACTTTAGAAATCGGAGAGTGGCGTCTCTTTGCTCAACAGATAAAGCCTGACTAGCTTTCGTTTCAGCCGCTAGACCCTGGTAATCCTGAACTGTCATGGCCTCGGCAATCTTACCAAAGAATCCTCCCCCTTCTTTGGTCTCAAGATATTTCTTATTCTTAGACCACCAATCCCCATTCTTCATTAAGAGCTTGAGGTCATGAATCTCTTTTGAATATTTATCTGGATCCCGTTCAAAGATTGCCATGATTGCTACTTGAACTTTAGGATCCTCAAGAATCATGGCCAGATTATTTTCAATATTATAATAAACCTGGCTCTGATCAATCAACTTTAGTACATCTCGAGCCTTCTGAAGTTTAGCTGAATCAGTCTTATCCCTTATTGCATCAAACCTTTTTTCTTCTTCAGCAGTAAGCGCCCTGTCTAACTTAAGCAAAGCGGTAGCTTCAACACCAAGATTCTTCTCGATTTCTTCCCACCATTTCGGAATATTCTTTTCGTAATACTTTTCTAAATCAACGACAGATCGATTCATCCTATCTAATTCTTGATCTAGAATAAGTAAAGTGGGATCAACCGCTTCTAAATAAGATGAGAGTTCAAAAACTGAGCTTAATTCTTCTTTCAATTCTTTTAGATTTTTAACCTGTTGCACCTCAGGCGTTGATAATATTGACCAGAACTTATTCGCATTCTCAACTAAACTTATAGTTAAATCTTGAAGAGCTTCTTTATCTTCGCCTAGTCTTAAAAAAGCTTCTTCTACAAGCGGGCCTGATTCTGGAAATGCCTCCAGCAACAAATCAATTTCTTTGGTTTGTAAATCTTCTCCGGTATCTTTATATTCTAAAAATCCGTATAGGTCTTCTGTCACAATAATCCCAATCGACTTTAACAATACCTCATTTCTTAAAATATTCTCTTTAACCTCTTCAAAATAACCCTGAGCCATAAACTGATTGCCTTTCGGAATCTCTTCTAAAGCCACTTTTGTCTTAGCCTGTTCTTGCCCTACTTTAAAATCTAGCTTTTGTTTATCTGCTTCAATAAAAGATTTACCGATCAACGGAAGACCTCTCAACCCTTCTTGAGCTAACGAAATGTCTTTAGCAATTTCTTTCCTTTCCTCTGCGAGCCCTTTTTTCCAGCGAGTCTCGATCGTTTCTCTTATTATCTTTCCATACTCTGCTGGATTTTCTACGACATCTTGAATAATTGACGGAATCTCTTTCACTCGTTCAGATAGCGTCTCAAATATTTCCGTGGCTGGCGCTATAATATGTTCCCTTATTTCTGCCTTGGCCTTCTCAAATATTTCCTCCGGAGTCGGCATCAAGGATTCACCTCGGAATATATCCCAGGCCCTATCAATAATTTTAGATCCTGGCCCGGGCTCTTTAATCCCTGTCTCAACTAAAGAAACCAGTCTTTGCCAATCAGACTGGCTTTCTACAGGGAGATCCTTTGGTTTACTTATTGTCTCTTTAGGAAAAGCTATCTTAGTCCAATCTGGAGGAACATTCGCAACAAGATCTGTCCAGGAATCAACTGAAGGATATTTCTTTTCCAGTGTTTTTACTAACTTATCTTCAGCGCCAACAATACCATAAGTGCCTTTATATAATTCTTCTAGCTGAGTGTCAAACTCTGCCTTATATTCTTCAGGCGCATCGACAGGTGTTAATTTAGGAAGCTTAAGAAACGCTCCTTTATAAATAAGATTAATATCCTTAATCTCTGGATTAAGGCGTTGAATCGTAGCAAGATCCGTCTTATATAATTTGGCAATAGCCGCAGCTGTATCGCCAGATTTAATGGTGTATTCAAAAATCTTTTCAGGTGGCATAATTTTTTTCTAAACGCTGTTGAATTTTATTTGCTAATTTGTGAGGTTCCTGGCTCAGGGTCAAACCATTACTTACAACGAATCTTAACTCAGGAAATTTAGCCCAAGATTTAATATGATGGGCTTCTAGATGAACATTTCGTTGACCAGTCCATTGACATGTAAAATTATCTCTCGTAAAAACATCAAGACGCCATTTAATATATGGCGCAGTCTTTGTAGAATGAATATAACGTTTTATTGGATTTCTTCCTACAGTATCCCAATAACGAATTCTACCAAGTCTGATTTTCTCCCGAATTTCTGGAGTCATTTCATATTGTCTTTTTCCTTGCATAGAAAAAGAAATTCTTTCTTTTGTCACGGCTAGTCTCGATTTCCCCCGACGTGAATTAGCACGTTTTAAATTAACGCTAGGTTTATGCAGTATCTCAACTGCTCTTTTTTTCCATTCTTCAGTTCTAACATAAGTTCCCCTTTTCATATTTTACTACACTGCTGACTGATCTTACCAATTCATCCAGGATATAAAACCCCTCCAGATATTGGCTAACCAGCCCACGCGCTTCTGGAGATTAATCCCCAGCTTCGCGGCCTTCCGTTCTTCTTT
>SDBV01004742.1_pt1 | contig 19392 bp, 16 predicted proteins | sample 2277081 | NCBI WGS metagenome assembly SDBV01 (sample SAMN10402039, study PRJNA504765) | marine sediment metagenome | isolation source: marine sediment core GS10_PC15, 223 cmbsf | place: Arctic Ocean: Southern Knipovich Ridge | collected 2010
GCAGATCTTTTGGAAGTGATCCAAAGTATTTGTCGATTATTTGGGCGTGAATTTGAGGAAGTACGTTCTTTAGCAGAAATAAAACGTAAGGAACGTGGGGGTTTCGATGAAGGGTATATATTAGTTGAAACTAGAGAAGTTCCTCTTTTTGAACGAACAAAACAATTAAACCTTTTAAATATGGATGGCAAAATGGAATTATCTGAAATGTCAGGACTTGACACAAAAAAGACACGGGAACCTAGAATAAAAAATAAAAATATAATTGTCCCATTGATTCCTCCTTACCCAACCAAATTAAACGGAGAAATAATAATCCCTTTACCAAAATTTGGTTTAGAAACTGTAATTAATTATACTCCTAAAGAAGTCATTATCAATATACGTAGAATCATCGAATCAGACCAAAGGCTCATTCTTGATGATATGGATTGAAATTCGACATATCAACCCCCCGTAGGTCTACACCCAAGTCCACTGCCTTTTACTCCATCTCTTGATTAATCCATCTTCACTCATTTCAATAAAAAGGCGACCTATTAAACGAGGTTCTATGTTTAATTCTTTTGCAACCATTTTTGTTGTAAAAAATTTCCTAGCTTTGACTCTTTCCATTACCTGTTTTTTTGTTTTTTTATCAACCATACGAGTTCAAACCTCTGTTTTCAATAATCTTTCTCTTTTCCCCCAGCTATTTAAAACTAATCAAAGTAGGATTCTGCCCAAAAAGTGTTACTTAATGGCGACTTCTTGGGCAAAGCCCTACTAATCGATTGGTTTTTATAATGCAATAAGGTGAGTACTGTATAGGGACAACAATGCATGCAAAAATATTATCTTTTGATTGGTTACACGAAAGAAGGCTTCCATTACTACTTAGACATGTTCCAGAGCTTTCTAAAATTGAGGGGGGAGTCTATAATGAGGCTAATTATTGGACGGCATTAAAACTTGTAGCATTGGGGTATTTTGCTCCAATGTATACTAAGATTATAAAGAAACAAAAGTGGATCAAAAAGATGTATTATATTGATCTATGTTCAGGTTCTGGGCTATGTGATTTGGGTGGGGGGGATATACTATTAGGGTCCCCGTTGGTTATAGCCGATTCTGCTAAACAAAACCCTTTTGATATGATGTATTTGATTGATAATGATTCAAATAAAATCCATGCTTTAGAAAAAAGAATAGATTATCTTAAGGAAAATGTCCCTGATTTTACAAAATTTAATTACACACCCTATTCTGAAGATTGTAATTCACGTATCCCTAAAATTGTTGATGAAATAAAAGAAAATTCTAAAAATGGGAGAGACTTTCACTGTTTAGTATTTATTGATCCTTATGGTATGGAAATTGATTGGAAGACTATTGAATATGTGCTAAATATTCCTAGTGATGTTATAATCACTCTCCAATCTTTTCAGATAGCCTATCGTTCCGTTGGTAAAGCTAAAAAGTTCCCAGCAGATTATAAAAAACTATGTAAGTTTATGGGGACGGATAATCTAGATCTTGAAGCTATCAATAATCCTGATAAATTATTGGATACATACAAGCAGAACATAAGAAAATTTAAAGAAATTGCAATTGATGTCCCCATTAAAGGGATGAGAAGCTCGGCATACTTTTATGATTGGTTAATGGCAGTCAAGGAAACAAAAGGTAAAAGCCCTTGGATAAGCAACATTGAATTTGCCAAGGAAAAAATTGAAAAATTAAACGGGTCGAGTGTTAAAGACGCACTTAATATATTAAAAGGTAGACAAGCACCATTAAAAAAGTGGTTTTAATTAACACAATTACATCTTATTTTCTTATAATCCAGACCTAATTTTTCCCAATTTTCCACTGTTTCTTTGCATAAAGCCACGTTAGAATAATCATATTTTTCTTTGAGATAGTTGATTATTGTTGAGTACATATCGATTCTTGTTTCCAGGTCAATTTTTCTACCCCAATTAGACCTTTCTTTCATATATGGAACCCATGACTTGTCCTTTGACTGATTAATGGTTGATTGCAGACCACGTAGAGATCCAATCGTTATTCTCTCTGGTATAAATCTTTCAAAGACTTCGTCAACCACTTGTTTATAATGAACTTTCCAATCAGGTATTGGAACCATTGGATCAATCCTGATCCTTACTGTATATCCTGATTCTGAAAGCTGTTTAGCACCTTCAATCCTGTTAATTACCTTAGGTGCTCCTTTCTCCCATTTTTCTGCAACTGGAAAAGCGTTCAATGTGAAGGCTGTAATGCATTTATTTTTTAATCTTTTATTGTTTTGGACTAGATAGTCGACTTGATCGCTCTTGCTTAGTAACAGTACTTTATTCCCCCCTAATGATGTGTCTAGTAAAAACTTGGGAAGCCAGTTGAACATCAGAGAATCAGCAAGTTCACCAGAGTTAAGAAGTTCCCTATGACCATTTTCAGAGATTATTTTTAGATGATCGGCAATCCTCTTTTCATCTTTTACAACTGGATTGATGTTGCTGCCATGTTTTTTGAACTGAGGCCATCTATAAGTACCCTGAAGATAGCACCAAGAGCAACTATAAGGACATCCATAGGCCCATTTTAGCTCCAAGAAATGAGGACACACTACATCAGTTGGATTCTCCGGAGTTGGAGTTCTATTAAAAAGAGTTATTATTGAACCATCGCCTACTTTTGTGATTCGTTCTTTTTTTCTTCCATTTAATCCTATAACATAGTCTGTTTTTAATTTTATATTTGATTTTTTGCTCCCTAAGTTCATTCTTGCCCCCCATTAGGTATCATTCTCCGAATAATAATGGGCGTATCTTTGTTTAACATGCCATCGGTGGGATTAATAGGGGCAAGGATAACTTCAGTATTTTCATCCCACCCTGTTAAAAGCAAAATATCTGCTGGGATATAAATCCGATATTGGTCTCCTGATTTTGATATTTTAGTCATAGGCTTGAATAAAGCTTAATTTAAGCCTATTTAAAGCTTACTAGCCATAGTGTGTAAAATGTATGACAAGTCATAGCATAGACGTTTATAAATCTTAATATCGGTTGTACTGTCGATTTTTCGGGAGGCGAGATAGGATGAAACCTGTCGCAGATCGGGTGTTGCACGATCGGGATATGATTTTATAGTATTATCACCTTTTTAAATTTATATTGGGGTGATATATTGGAAATAAGATACTATACTAGAAGAAGAGAAAGTGATAATTTTTGTGATATTGAAAAAACTTCTGATGGTTGGGTAATAACTGCTACTGGTCTAACAACAGAAAGTGGACCATGTGATAGTTATGGGAAACCATCACTATTCGATATTTTTGACCATGATTCTGTTAATTATCCAGAGGAACTTGGCGGATATATGGATTTCTTATGGAGACACGCAGAAGAAAAAAACATGGATAACGATGAGATTCAAACACATCTAAATGCCTTGGGTGAATGGGTTTCGATCGTAGAAAAAAATTCTCCTACTGGAATATTCCAAGTTTTTAAGTGATGAAAAAAATAACCAATAACCTGGTTGTGTTGAATCTACGGTTTATGGATGATCGTTACAATAATGTTTTATGCATCTGTTGAAAGTGTCGGTTGTTGTTGAAAGTAGCGGTTGGTAAGGTTTATTAACATGTTTAGTGAATTGAAGATATAGGGAGTGTGATGTATATGGCAAAACATCAGTCAGTGACAATTGACTCTATGTCCATGATGATACTATGGTTTGGTGTTGCTGTAATTGTTTATGCAATTGTTAAGATTTTATAATGCCAGAAAATTGGAGATATTAATGATCTCTTAGATTCTCAATTTAAAATCCAGTTCCCCTGTATGCTTATATCGTCTATTTGTTATTGGAGTTTTAGACCGTCTTGCGTTACTTTTCCCCTTTCCTTGTCTTCCAGGCTTTCTTCGCTGCGTTACTGCGTTTTGTTCTCTCGCTTTTGATCCATTGTGTGATGGCTTCTTGTATGGCTTTTGATATGTTTCCTCTTTTCATGCCTTTGGATTTGAAGACTTCTTCTCGAAATTCGTTCTCTAGTTTGTCGTCTAGAATTACGTCTATTCTTCCCATTTTATCACTAGTTCTATTATTCAATTCCATCTTTATAAACTTTTCCCCTTATGTGTATAACCACAAAGTTTATATAATAAATAACACACATAAGTGTATAAGTGTATAACATATTATAAATAAAAATTGGGACGGCTCTCCGCTAAGATAACCGTCCCTGTGGAGTTGATCTCGTGAAAGAACCGAACCCCACAAAAAGAAGTGAAGGATTTAACAATATTAAAGGTTTCCCTAAAGAGAAAAGGAAAACTAAAATTAGGAACTATTTCAGAACGCTACGGAAGGAAATATACCCCCACATTAAGTTCAAGATGCGACACAACGCCAAATATTCTTCAGAGGATATTTTGGATCTTCTAACACACACAGCGTTGAACCATGACTTCACTAACAATGGATCAAAGACGTTTGGTTTTACCAGAGAGAATAGTCCTGATGGTGACACAGTTCTTTATCATATGAAGAAACATAGCGCAGCAGACTACATCCGGATGTTCAACAAGGTAAACTATCGGATTCTATGGATGGCTCAGAATAGGGGATTGTTGAAGGGTAAGCTTGATGTGGCGATAGACTTTACCGATCAGTTGTACTACGGAAAAAAAGATACTCCAATGATTGTTGGAACTAAACCACAGAGAGGAGCACATTATGCATACAAATACGCTACTATAAACATCGTGGACAAAGGAAAGAGATTCACGCTTCTAGCTCTCCCCATACATAGCCTGACACAAAAAGAAGACATCGTCAGAAGTCTACTTGAATATACCATGGCAAACATCAGGATCAAAACCGTCTATCTTGATCGAGGATTTTTCAGTGTCAATGTCATGAATGTAATCAATGACCTTGGCTTGAAGTTTTTGATGCCTGCAGTAAAACATAGAAGAATCAAAGAATTAGTAGAAATACACGACTCACCAAGCGTTATTGAATATAGAATGGGTACTAAGGGTATAATGGGTGAGGGGAAGAGAAAATATAGGGCTGATGCCATCACCTACAATCTTGTGATAATCAATGATTCAGATGGATTTAAGAGAGTCTTCGCAACAAACCTCGTGGTTAATGAAGAAAATGCTAATGTTTTGTTTACCCTTTATTCTAAGAGGTGGGGGATAGAAACCTCATACAGAATGTTAAACCTTTTCAGAACCAGAACAACTTCTAAGAATTACACAATCAGACTGTTTATGTTCTTGTTTTCAGTGTGTCTGTATAACCTATGGGTTTTGATAAATGCCTTTGTGGAAGCCTTCATCTTCAAAAAAGCACTAAAGAAGCCATATCTGACAGCTAAGGTATTCGGAGCCGTGTTGATAAACACAGCTTTTTATATTGACGATGGTGGGTAAGTCCCCTATTGTAGAAAATAATTTGCCTTTGGATAGTAAGAAACTGGTTGGGGATTAATCAAATCAACATAGTGTTTTAGTACATTAGAATCAGGATCAATTATTGATAACTTATCATAATTCTTATTTCCTTTCATGGTTCTTTGAATTAAATTGGTGCTTTCAAAGTCCATTGCAGGGCAGGAATACCCAAAAATAGTGATCTCATCAGCTTCTTTTAATATATCATCAGCAGTCCCCCAGAGCTTCTTAATTTCATTATGAATTATTGCTGATTTATGAGTAACTGGAGGCACAATTATCGGTAATGTATGCTTTATACCGGCATAGGGTTTAGAAAATTTCATTGTGGGAGCGATATTTTGTCTCTGTGTTAAAAAGATTTTGCGATCTGGATTGAGCATTGCTTTAGGACTGATATTCATACTTCTGTGTCTTGAATACCAATTAAGAGAGCCATGTAATTTTAATATTTTTATACCATTTGGAGTAGGATTCTCTAAGCTAAACACATTCTTTGTTTTTCCTACTGGCATTGTAATACGCCATTCAGGGAAATCCACAATGTAACAGGAAGGAAAACTAAATATTTTACCTGATGGTTTCCATCGCTTGACTTGTTCAAGTTTATTGAGAGTTTTCTCTATTTGCAGGTCTTGGTTAAAAGAAATAATCTTGATATTGTTCGGTGTGACTCCTTTTTTAAGATAGTAAACCACAATACGATATAGGTATTTAAATCGATTTGCAGGAATATTATTTGTAGTTCTGGCAAGTCTTTGATTAAATAGGTGGATTAGCCAACGAAAAACTATTGAAGCTTCATCTTTTAATGTAGGGTCTAATATATCGGCATAGATTCTAGCCATTACCTTTTCGAGTGAGTCATTTTCAGGGACTAATATGTCTAAATGATACTTGTCTTGCACATAGGAGCGAATTATTTTAACTTGGTTGTAACCAGCTGATTCTCCAGTCAAGAAAAATTTCTTGTCTAATGGTGGACGCATATTCTCAGGACGATTTTCGACATCGGCAACAGTTGCGCCTGCTCCAACAATTAAGACTACCTTTTGATTATTCATAATAGATTAATGGCGGAGACCTATTATAAAATAAACGGTTTTTTTCAATTTTTCATCCAACAGTAGATTTCGGTTTACTTGTCGATCTACTGAAAACAGGCGGGATTTCTTTTATGTTTGAAGTAATTTTTACTTTCGGAACTACTGTGTTACAGTAGATCGGAAAGTAAAACTTTTTTAATTATGAATCTGTTTGTAATTAAGTCCCTTTGATTGGATTATCATCTTCGTCAACACCTGGGGTTTTGCCAGGCTTCGGCTCGTCTGGAGGGGGTGGTGGCGGTGTCCATTCCTCTATAGAATAACCCGCATAGTCGTCGAGACTAAATTCTTTTTGCTCAACCCTCCTAAACGATGTCTGAGAGTCCTCTCCCATATCTGTCTCCATCATCAAATAAGGTTTGGCTACGGATATGACAAACTCTCCAGTTTCTTTTAGATTGTCATCTTGGTATACCACTATGTCAAGGGTGTAAGCTAGGTAGTTGCCATAACGTGCTGGATCAGATGTATTAAAAGTTACACTTTGCCGATCTACGACCGCGGTTGTCGTGTGTGTTGTAATCAGCTCGTCCATGTCAAGGTCGAACATCTCTTTAATTATAACCATCCAGAGAGGTAGCATAGAAGCTCCAGCGTCGCCAATATTTCCCATCTGTTTGACATCGTCGATGTAATCAACATCACCTAACAGTGCGTCTTCTGTGAGAGGCCGAGTCATTGATATATCTAAATTGTCCTTGTCTATCATCCAGCGCATTAGGTAGGCTTTTTTGCTCCCATCTATTTTAATCCCAGTGATGCCCTCCCAGTATCTGCTAGTCTCTTTTGTCACATAAATAGACGAATCCCGTTTCGAACAGTCAGGACACTGAGTAGTAGCATAGACATATTTAAAACCCTCTTTTAGTTCAAGCAACGGCAGCTCCAGCGTAAAATCCCTCGTGGTTGTTTTCCCTATAGGAGGACTAACGGAGACTGTTATTTCTTCCTGAATTTGACATCTTTTAAGCTCTAGCTCACCTAAACCCTTTGCTAAATCTTCGCGCCTGCTACATAGGACTTCCCCACTACTGCCAAAAACATGTATCCTCGCATCACTTATATCCATATTCGCGTCCAAGGTAACGATTATTTTCCCTAGCTCAGATCTTGCATCCTTTATTCTTATCTCTGGTAAGGTGAGTGTGAAATCTGTTGTGATCATCTCGGCTTTTGGAGGGCTTACGAAGACTGTAATCCTCTCTCTAATTTCACACTCTGTTAACTCGACTTCTGTTACGCCTTTAACTAAATCTTTGTATTTGGTACACAATATTTGGTCGGATTCGTCAACAATATCTACCCTCACGTTATCAGTGGCCTCGTCTGCATCAACAGTGATAATTATATCCCCCCTCTCAAATCTTGCATCCTTTATCCTAACACTTGGTAATTCGAATTGAAAGTCCTTCGTTCTCATCACACCATCCGGCGGGCTGACAGAGATAGTTATCTTTCTTCTAATCTCACAGTCCTTTAACTCTAACTCAGTTACACCTTCAACCAAATCCTTATATCTAGTGCATAGTACCTGACCATACTCGTCAATCGCATCAATTCTTACATCTTCTACGGTTTGGTTTGCCTCTAAAGACAGAACTAAACTTCCAAGCTCAAGTTTTGCATTTACTATTTTAACCATAGGTGGCTCTGTAGGTGGTGGACTCGTTGTTACAACCGGTATTGGAGTTGTTGTTACAACCGGTGCTGGAGTTGTAGTTGTGGGGGTTGTTTGTGAAGATGATAGTTCAGCACATCCGGAACTAATCAACACCAATACGAGGATAACTAGGATCGCCCCTTTCTTCCAAGCCGTCACTTTTTATCCCTCTCTACCTCATCTTTATGTAGCGGTGTTATTTAAAACCTTTGAATTTGACTATCCACCATCAACAATATAAAAAGTAGTGTAAAGCAAAGTACCGAAGATCTTAGCACTAATAAACGGCTTAAAGACTACTCTATAAAACCCTATAATACGCCTCGCCAACACACACTTTACAAAGAGTCTTTCCATCCCGCTCGATAACAAAGACATCAGGCACCAAGTCCCCACAAGCACCACATTTAACAATCGGAGCATTCTCAAAATTCTGATCCAAATCCAACGCCACATCCTCGATCGTCAAATACTCCTCACCAAGTTTTAAAAGCTGATCAGCCAACACCGCCTCCTCAGATTTATCAAGCTTCCTCCTGCGCATCATCCACTCCTCCATCAAAGGAGAAAATCTAAAAGCATCCTTTCGAAGCGCCACCCTCACACCCTTTTTAGTATCCACCCGCCCCAAGGTAATCGCCAACTTCCCATAATCCACCACCATCGCATTACCATGACCCAAGGTGCAGCCTGCAGCAGCTTGCAATGCATCAGCCAAACACCGCCCAGTCTCAGAAACACCTATAAGCTTCTTATTACCCCAAGGCGTATCAAGCCGCTCCAAAGCAATCCCTGTCATCCTAACCCCCAGCGCCACGCCCGGCGCAAGATGTCCATGAAGATTTGTGGCAAGCTCAACAATATCCATAACATATCACCTAAAACAGATTAACCTCTACTGTCTCCCCCTCATTTATCTTTTTGTTGGTCAAAATATAACCATCAGCAACCATAGCCCTTTGTGACGCAGCAACAATAGAGACACCATACTCAGATTTTGAGGAAAAAAGCTGGATAGAAGACCCCCCGTATCCAATAGGATAAGCCTTCCCCCCGCGGATATGAGCAAAAGTTACATAAGTCGCATCCAATTTATCACGCCCTTTTGGCAGATTAATCTCCTTCGTACACTCGCACAAAACCTTTGGCCTGGGTGTGTCTCCCAGAAAATATCTCCTCAGATTCAATTCAACAGCAACAAATGCACCCGTGGGCTTGCCAGGCAAGGCAAAAACAGGGGTCCCTTCTATCACCCCCACAACCACAGGCTTGCCCGGCCGTGTCCTCACCTTATGAAGCAGAACCTCACCCACGTCCTCAATAGCCTTTATGACAAAATCCTTCCTGCCAACCGACACGCCGCCAGAGGTTACAATAACATCATATCTCACAGCCTCCCGGAGAATCTGTTTTGTCCTCCCAAAATCATCAGGTATCGCACCCAGGTACTCAACATCACATCCCCACTCTTTAAGGAACGCCGTGATCATCGGACCGTTGGAGTCATGTATAAGACCCTTAAAAATTTCATCACCTGTAGAATAAACACCGACTTTTATCTTCTTAAAAACCCGTACCTTAGAGACACCGAGGTTGTGAAGTATAGCTATTATATGAGGACCAATCCGTGTCCGAACTTCCAAGATCTTTTCATCCCTCGCGTAGTCTGTTCCCCTGCGAATGACATACCTCCACTCCTCAAGCTTAGGACCAAAAAGCTCCCCATCCCTGACCTCTGAGTCTTCGACCTTTAAAACAGCGTTCGCCCTTTCAGGTAATCTTGCGCCTGTTGCAATCCATACAGCGGTCCCAGCTTCAAGCTTAGGTATATCCTCCTCTCCTGCATGGACATCCCCCATGATTTTAAGCGGATAATCATCCCCACTATTTAAGGCATAACCATCCATCGTCGAAACATCATACTCAGTCGACTCCTTCTTAGAAGAAATAGGCTCTGCAAGCTCCCGACCCAGAGCATCGTCAACCATGACAGCCTCGACACCGCGCGCAAAGTAATATCTCTCTCTAAGATCATCAATAAATCCCTGCGCTTCTTTTAAAGGAGCCAGCTTCAACATAATATCACCAAACCATCAAACCCACAGCACCAACTAAATAGCTGTTCTTCCCAACAACAATACAATTTTCATTTTTCAATATATCTCCACAACAAGACAAGAGAGGTTATCCCAGCAAACATCGTGCTGAGCATAGTCGCCAAGGCTGCACCTTCAATCCCCAAGATCGGTATAAGTAGAAAGTTAAAGACAACATCCATTACAACAGCGATAAACAGAATCTTCATAGGAGTGCCAGGTTTATCAACACCTTGGAACACCGCGGAACAAACCATAAAAATGGCCAAAAAAACAACGCCAACTATCAACAGCTCAAAAGCCCCTGCCGCCCCAGCATAACTTGATCCAAAAAGCAAGACTATAATCTCTTTTGAAAACAGGATAGATATCACTGCAACAGGCAAAAGGACAACCAGAGAGAACTTTAAAGAATCTATAGCATAACTTTTAACCATCTCAAAAGACCCCTTCGCTTTAACCTCCGCGATAGAGGGCAACAGTATCGCATAAAGCCCTGCTGAGAAGGCCAGAAGTAGCCTGGAAGTCGGCGACGCCGCCGAATATATCCCAACCTCCTCCGGGCTTAAAAGGATACCAAGACAGATTATATCAGCATACGCAAGCGCAAATGCAGACAGTGCCGTGGCAGAAGTCGGGACTGAGAAGTAGAAAATCTGTTTGAACTGTTCAAAGCCCTGCTTTGTGTACCTAAGCTTTAGATGTCTAAACAGAAGATATGCAAAAGGCACAGCAAATATAAAGCCCAATGAAGACCCTGTTATCGCACCAACAGTCTTCCAACCAAAAAAGACAAGAACAAAAGCTAGAATGACCCTTAATACCTGTTCAAATACCAGAACAACGCTCATATACTCTATCCTTTTAAAGCCCTGAAATATCCCTGTGTAGACAGATATCCACATCCCAAAAGGAAGAGCAATAGCTGAGATCTGAAGAGGCAATATAACCGTTGGATCGTGGAACAGATATAATCCAACAGGTCTTGCCAAGATAAACAAGACCATACCCAGTATCGCGCCTATAATAGGGAAATAAAACAATGAAGATGATATAACAAAATTCAGATTTTCTTCATCCCCTAGTGCATCGTATTCAGCCACAAATTTGGCGATACCCGGGGCAATTCCAGAAGAGGTAAGGATCATGATCATATATTGTAGAGGTAGGGCAAGATTCAACACACCATATTCATATGGTGTAAGCATCCGGCCCATCAGCACCCGGTAGGTGTATCCTAAAAGCCTAACTATGGTGTTGCTAAACGCAAGTATCAAGCTACCCTCTATAATCTTTCTCATCAGCTCACCAGGCTCTAATCTCTATCCAATGTCTTAAAAGATTTTAGTAAAAAATCTTTCAAATTTTTTCGTGTGGTAGAAAGAATTAAATAGGAGCTATCCAACAGTCATGATGATTTTCTTATGACCCTTGTAATGAAATTCGGCGGAACTTCAATAAGTGAAAGTGACAGAATACAGAATGTAGTCGAGATAGTAAAAAAATATAGGAACCAAAATGAGATCGTTGTCGTAGTCTCAGCAATGAGCACTGTCACTGATAGACTAATCGATATCGCCAATAAGACTGCAAGAAACGAGGTAACAGAGGAAGACATAAAAAACACAGTCGGAGAGATAAAAGAGAGACATAGCCGGATAGCAAAAGATGTTATAAGCAAAGACGATTTAGATCTCGCCCTAATTGAAATCGGCAAACTAGGTAAAGAGCTGGAGAGAGCATTAACTGGCATACTCTATGTGGGGGAGCTGACACCAAGATCACTGGACTATATCATGTCCTTTGGTGAAAGGCTTTCAGCAACGATCATATCTGGCGCGCTCACTAAAGCAGGTTTAGAGTCAAAATGGTTTACAGGTTTTGAAGCTGGGATCACGACCAACTCTGACTTCGGTAAAGCAACACCTCTCCAGGATGTGACAAACAAAAAAATTATAGAAGTACTGCCCCCTCTGCTGGAGAAATATGTTCCAGTTGTCACAGGATTTATTGCGGGGGATGCCAAAGGTCGGATAACCTCGTTGGGAAGGGGTGGCTCAGATTACACCGCTGCAATCATCGGTTCCGCACTAAATGCAGATGAGATCTGGATCTGGACAGATGTAGATGGAGTAATGACAACAGATCCCAAGATTGTCAATGACGCAAAGGTCATACCCATCATCTCCTATACCGAAGCGATTGAGCTTGCATTTTTCGGGGCCAAAGTACTCCATCCAAAGACCCTTGAACCAGCGCTGGAAAAAGGCGTTCCTGTTAGAGTTAAGAATACGTTCAGTCCTGAAGGCCAGGGCACTTTGATAGTTAAAAAACAAGAGAGATCAGATCAGATAGTCAAAGCAGTGAGCGTGATGAGCGACGTTGCATTGGTTAATGTCTCTGGCAGTGGGATGATCGGCGTCCCTGGGATCGCTGGGAGAATATTCGGTTCGTTAGGACGGGCCGATATCAACATATTTATGATCTCTCAGGCTTCATCAGAGATGAATATCTCTATAGTGATTGGAAAATCGGATTCTGAGGCAGCTTCAAAAGCGATCGAAGAGGAATTTGGAAGTGAAAACTTAGTTAAGTCCTTAAATCTTGAAAAAAATGTTTCGATCATCGCTGTGATTGGTGCAGGAATGCGGGGGACTAAAGGGGTTGCGGCTAGGATATTCACTGCTGCAGCCAAAGCAGACGTGAATGTGCTTATGATCGCTCAGGGTTCTTCTGAGGTCAACGTATCTTTTGTTGTCTCCAGCGAAGATGCTAAAAAGGCGGCAAAGGCTTTGCATGATGAATTTGCACTGGCAAAAGTTTAGCTCTGAGGATGTGTCTCCTCCTGTGACTATTGTTTCCCTTTTCTTTCAAAAAGTGAGGCTTGAAGTGCATGATATTTTAGCATACCTTCGACCTCTCTCTGGTCTATGTTCTCGTCGTCAAAACTGGCGGCCTCCTCTGAGTAAAGTGAGAATCGGGAGTCTCTGGCTACCGCTCTGCATGACCCCTTGTCGAGTCTAAGCTTTACGCAGCCCTCGACTCTCTTTTGGGTTTTATCAATGAAGCTGTCAAGGTCGGTCCTTAAAGGATCAGTCCAAAGCCCCATATAAACGAGCTCGGCCCATGTTGAGTCCACGAGCTGTTTGAATCTTAACTCGTTTCTCGTTAGTACGTGTTGTTCTAGGTCTTTGTGGGCGGTTAAAAGAGACACTGCTCCTGGGCACTCATAGTTCTCTCTGGCCTTTATGCCCAAGATTCTGTCCTCCATCATGTCTATTCTGCCTATGCCGTGTGCGCCTGCCTTTTCATTCATCTTAATAATTAAGGACATGGGACTCAATTCTTCGTCGTCTAATGTGACCGGGACCCCATCTTTAAACCCAACCTCTACAAACTCAGTTTTCTCGATCTTTATCTTCGTCCATTCATAGATATCTTCAGGAGGAACAACGTTTGGATCTTCCAACACACCACCCTCGATTGATCTCCCCCAGAGGTTTTCATCTATGCTATAGGGCTTTTCCAGATCCACCGGGATTGGTATATTCTTTTCTTTGGCATATTCAATGCTCTTCTTTCTTGTCAGATTAAGCTCTCTTATAGGAGCAATTATCTTCATCTCAGGCGCCTTGCTTCTGAATATCGCCTCGAATCTGAACTGGTCGTTCCCCTTACCGGTTGCACCATGGGCCAGGGCATCTGCCCCTTCTTTTTTAGCTGTCTCAACCACTTTAAGCGCTATTAGAGGACGTGCTAAAGCCGTGCTAAGCGGATATCCCTCATAAGAGGCATTCGCCTTGATCGCTTTGAATATATAATCTGAGGCAAACTCATTTTTTGCATCTAAGGTGTAATGTTTTAGGACTCCGAGGTCCTTCGCCTTATCCTCGACTTCTTTCAACTCTTCCCCTGGCAGACCAACATCTACAGAGACCGTAACTACCTCACTATCATATTTCTCTTGTAAGAGGGGGATACAGACTGATGTATCCAAGCCCCCAGAATATGAAAGAACTGTTTTCATCATTACTACCTCACTTTAAACTTACTATTGTAGTACTTGAACCTTTTCAACTTCCCATCTTCAGCCCAAAATCTTCCAGTCTAAGCTCATGGATGTGCTCGCGATGGTATTCGCTTAGTGAACGGATGGCAATGTCTCCCTTCTTAACGCTTTCAATCGCCTTTACAGCTGCCTCTGCTCCTGCAATGGTTGTTATGTAGGGAATGTTTAGATCCACTGCGTTTCTTCTAATATAGAAGCCGTCAGTATACGGTACTTTGCCACCTGTGGGCGTGTTTATGATAAGATTTACTCCATTTTCCCGCATCAAATCAAGGATGTTAGGCGATCCTTCGCTTATCTTTTTGATTAATTGTGACTCGATCCCAGCCTGTTCCAGAACCTCTTGTGTGCCTTCTGTGGCCAAGATCTCGAATCCGAGCTCTTCTAGTTTTCTTGTTAATGAGATGATCTTTTCTCCATCGCGTCTCTTGACGCTTATGAATATTCTGCCGCTTGTGGGGAGGTTGTTGCCTGCTGCCAGCTGGGCCTTGTAATATGCCTTCCCGAAGTCAAAGTCTATGCCCATAACCTCGCCTGTGGGCTTCATCTCCGGACCTAACACGGGATCTACTCCTGGAAGTTTTACAAATGGAAATACTGCCTCTTTCACTGCCACGTGTCTTATCTTGCTCTCGCCGACATATCCTAGCTCTTTCAGGGTCTTTCCGAGCATAACCTTGGTGGCGATCTTGGCAAGCGGTATCCCTATGGCTTTGCTTACAAAGGGCACTGTTCTGCTAGCACGGGGGTTTGCCTCGATGATGTAAACCTCTTCGTCCTTTACTGCATACTGTATGTTCAACAAGCCGACGACCCCAAGTTCTTTTGCCAGTTTGATTGTGTATTCCTTGATCTTCTGTATAACGCCTTTGCTGAGGCTTTGAGGTGGCAATGCACATGCAGAATCTCCTGAGTGAATTCCTGCGTGCTCTATGTGTTCCATTATGCCGCCTATAAACACGTCTTTGCCATCGGATACTGCGTCGACATCGATCTCTATGGCGTCGTTTAGAAATTTATCAACTAAGACGGGATGCTTCTCTGAGACGTCTATGGCCTCTGCCATATATTGTTCAAGTCCTGTTGTGTCATAGACTATCTCCATGGCTCTGCCGCCGATTACATATGACGGCCGTACTAGGACTGGGAATCCTATTCTGCCTGCTATCTCTTTTGCCTCTTCCAGGGAATAGCCTGTGCCGTAATCAGCCTGAGGAATCCCGAGCTTTGTCAAAACATGGGTAAATCTCTCCCTGTCTTCGGCTCTGTCGATGTTATCTGGCGTTGTCCCTATGATTTTTACTCCTTCTTTTGATAGTGGGACTGCCAGATTCAAGGATGTCTGACCCCCAAACTGTACAATAACTCCTTCTGGCTTCTCTTTTTCTATTATGTTCATGACATCCTCGAAGGTGAGGGGCTCGAAATAGAGCTTGTCTGAGGTGTCGTAGTCTGTTGATACTGTCTCGGGGTTATTGTTGATTATTATGGCCTCGATTCCTTCTTCTTTGATGGAGATGACTCCATGTACGCAGCAGTAGTCAAACTCGATGCCTTGAGCCACTCTTATCGGGCCTCCGCCCAGGATTATGATCTTTCTCTGATCTGATACCTCGACTTCATCCACGTCCTCATAAGATGAATAATAATAGGGGGTTTTAGCCTCGAATTCAGCGGCACAGGTATCCACCATCTTATATGTGGGTTTGCATATATCGCCTTTTCTAGACTTCAACTCTTTCTCATCACACTTTAGTATATGAACAAGCTGTGGATCTGAGAAACCCAGTCTCTTTGCTTCTCTTAGTGTCGTCGTTTCGATGTCTTTTATTGTATGCTCTTTTATCTTCTCTTCAAACCGTATTATGTTCTGTATCTTGTGAAGAAACCATGGGCTAATCCCTGTGATTTGATTTATCTCCTCAATGCTCATGCCTTTTTTTAGGGCGTCACATAGGTAGAATATCCGTTTATCAGTGGCTGTCTTCAGGTTCTCTTTTATCAGCTCTATGTTGTCTTCGATCTTTCTGCCATCTCCACATAGTCCATATCTTCTTATATCCAGAGATCGGATCGCCTTTTGTAAAGACTCCTCAAAAGTTCTGCCTATGGCCATAACCTCGCCTGTAGATTTCATCTGAGTGCCCAGGTTTTTCTCTGCATCCCGAAACTTGTCAAAGGGCCAGCGTGGAATCTTTGTTATTATGTAGTCTAATGCTGGCTCAAAGCTTGCGGGAGTCTCCCGGGTGACATCATTGGGTATCTCATCTAGGACTAGTCCTACTGCGATCTTTGCCGATATCTTGGCAATAGGATAGCCTGTTGCCTTAGATGCCAGGGCTGATGATCTTGACACCCGGGGATTTACCTCGATGACGTAGTACTCCCATTTCTCAGGGTTTACAGCAAATTGTATGTTGCATCCGCCTTCTACGCCTAAGGCTCGGATGATCTTAAGGGCAGCGGTTCTAAGTTTCTGGTGGTCTACGTCGCTTAATGTCTGGGCCGGAGCTACAACTATGCTCTCGCCTGTATGTATGCCCATGGGGTCAAGATTCTCCATGTTGCATATTGTTATACAGTTATCAGCACCGTCGCGCATGACTTCATATTCGTATTCGTACCATCCTAATAGGGACTTTTCTATAAGCACCTGATGGATCATGCTGGCGCTTAGTCCTCGTTTGGCAACTGTCTCTAGTTCACTCTCGGTTTCTACAACTCCCCCCCCTGTTCCGCCCAGGGTGTAAGCTGGTCTTATTATCACAGGGTATCCTATTCTGTCTGCTGCCTTTTTTGCATCTTCTATTGTTTCTACTGCGTAGCCTTCCGGTATGGGCTCATTGATGTCTTTCATTAAGTTTGCGAATAGTTCGCGGTCTTCACCTGTCTTTATTGCTTCCACGGGTGTCCCGAGAACCTCCACATTAAACTCCTTTAATGTACCCATATCTGCTAGCTGGGCTACGAGGTTTAATCCTGTCTGTCCGCCCATGGATGGTAAAAGTCCATCGGGTCTCTCTTTTTCTATTATCTTTGCCAGCATCTCTGGGATCAGCGGCTCTATGTAGATTATGTCGGCGATCTCTTCATCTGTCTGTATTGTGGCTGGGTTGGAGTTGACTAGGACTACCGTGTATCCTTCTTCTCTTAGTGATTTGCAGGCTTGGCTTCCCGAGTAGTCAAACTCGGCTGCCTGTCCTATTATGATGGGTCCTGCTCCTATTACCATGATCTTTTGTAGGTCTTTGCGTTTTGGCATTATTTTTCCCTCACCATTTTCAGGAATTCGTCGAATAGGTAGTCACTATCCCATGGCCCTGGATGGGCCTCGGGGTGGTATTGGACTGTAAATATGGGCAGCTCTTTATGTTTCATCCCCTCGACTGAGTTGTCGTTGGGATTTATGTGTGATACTTCAAAGCCTGTGCCTTCCAGGCTTTCGGCGTCGACTGCGAAGCCATGGTTTTGGGAGGTGATGTAGACTCTTCCTGTTGCCAGATCTTTTACTGGCTGATTTGAGCCTCTGTGTCCGAATTTTAGCTTATAGGTTTTTCCTCCTGCTGCTAGGGCTAGTAGTTGGTTTCCGAAGCATATCCCGCTTATCGGCTGTTCTTCAAGGAGGTCTTTTAGGGTGTTGACGACATAGTCTGCTTTAAGGGGGTCTCCTGGGCCGTTTGTGACCATTATTCCGTCTGGCTCAAGGTCAAGTATCTCTTTTGAACTTGTGGTGGCGGGTACAACTGTTATGTTGGCATCTCTTTTCAGTAGGCTTCTGAGAATGCTTAGCTTCATCCCACAGTCTATGAGCACTATCTCGGTTTTGCTTTTTTGTTCATGTCTTTCTATCTTGGGTGATGTGACGAGTTTTACCAAGTCTTTTTCTGAGATATCCGGCTGCGCTTTGGCTTTAATTAGGAGTTTTTCTGTGTTGATTTTCTCTTTTGAGGTCATTAGGGCGCCTTTCATGGTGCCGTGTTCTCTTATCTTTATGGTTAGTGCTCTGGTGTCTGCTCCGGCTATGCCGGGTATGTCGTTTTCTTTTAGAAACTCGTTTATGGTTTTCTCGGTTTTTCTGTGGCTTGGAAAGTGGCAGTGTTCTCGTACGGCGAATCCTTCGACTTTTATCTTGTCTGATTCGTAGTCGTCGGGGTTTATGCCGTAGTTTCCTATGAGTGGATAGGTGAGTATGAGCATCTGTCCTTTGTAGCTTGGGTCTGTCAGGGCTTCTTGGTATCCTGTCATACTGGTGTTGAATACTGCTTCTCCTAAGACTTCTTTTTCGGCTCCGAATCCTTCTCCTTCTACTGTTGTACCATCTTCTAGTACTAGGCATGCATACATCGTTTGGTCACCCGAAAATATTATATATGATTCATGTAGATAAAATTTGTGGCATATTTGAATCATTTAGATAAAATATGAAATATTTGGTTGGTAAAATGAATATCTCTGAAGCAACCCGGAAAGCTATGCAGAAGTATCCCCATATAGACGAGTATTTCTCCAGGGGCATAATCAACTATCGTGCCATGGCAAGGGCGATGCAAAATGATATACGACAGGATCTGGGAAGAGACGCAAATCTGATAAGCGTGGTAACAGCGATAAGAAGATTTTCTGCAGAAAAGATCAGGATGGACTTGGATGCTAAACAGATAGATTTCCTACTTATTTTTCACCCCTCCTACATAATCGGAGATCTGATATACGAACTTATGAAGACGCGGGCTGATGTCGGGTTGTGGGCTATTGAAGAACCGTGTGAAGATGGTCCGATGGCGTTGGCCTCATTTGTTAACCTCTCACAGAATATGTCCATAGCAGTTCATAATTTTAGGGGTAATAAAAAGAAAGTTAAATGGTTTTTTGGGCCTATGGACGGGCCTTTTTTTAAAGCAAGATTTGATATAACCTTGAAAGTCCTTACTGCAATCAAGAACCTTCAGGGCGCTAAAGTGGCCCAGATTGGCCGGCTTGCTGATGGGCATATAAACCATTA
>SDBV01004743.1_pt1 | contig 19385 bp, 20 predicted proteins | sample 2277081 | NCBI WGS metagenome assembly SDBV01 (sample SAMN10402039, study PRJNA504765) | marine sediment metagenome | isolation source: marine sediment core GS10_PC15, 223 cmbsf | place: Arctic Ocean: Southern Knipovich Ridge | collected 2010
AAGTCTGGTTCTTCATCAAACTCTGCTAGTCTAACATCAATTGGAATTTCAATTTCAGCTTGATGAAATGCAAGTGTAATTCCTCTATTGATTTGTCTAGATGTAATCCATTTATTGTTCCAATCCATAGCTCTTACTGTAAAGTATTTGCCATTTCTAGGAACCATCTTACCATATCTTTTATCTTCTTCAATCTGATCTTCTAGAGATAGTTTACCAACTCCTGCACCAGCTGATTCAAAATGAAAACATTTCTCGTTCTCATCATATATCATTTTACAAATCAAAGGCTCAGTCATAAAAAAAGAAAAGAGGAGGAAGTAATTATGTTTTCCTATCCAGTTGGTGTTTTTAATCTTCCTTTGAGTGCAAATGTAGCAGCTCCTACACTAGCTAGGAATACCAGTATCAGTGTAAACAAAGTTACAGGTTCCTCTACAACTACGCTTGCAATAGCTATTCCAAGAGATGCAATTATTGCTGTAATTACTCTATCTAGGAACAGTTTTAGCACGAAGGGTTTACCAGCTTTTGAGAATCCCTGGTATGCTGTAAGTAATCCTGCTATTGTACCTACTATAACAATAGATAATTGTTCTTCATAGGTTAGACCTTCTTCAGGTACAGGATGAGATGCTCCTTGTACTACTGCAAGACCACCAATTGCAACTAGCATGATACTAGCTAAAATTGCTGTTCTTTTGAACTTCATGTTCATAATCCAGATACATGATATGGTTGTATAAAAACTTGATTAATCAGTCATGGGATCAAACAGATCACAAATACGATATTTATCACACACTACTATCTTACCTGTAGAATACTTTACATCATCAAAATTCTTAAGAATTTTTGTCCATATTCCCATATTCAGAAAACACCTTCCCTAATTGAGGCCATGTTACAGCTAGTCCTGATAGCATTGGTAATAGGAAAATCCAAACCCACTGAATATCGTTTGGAGCTAAAATGTAGTTTCCTGGCAAAACTGCAGTAAATCCCCCTCCATATCCTGTAAAGAATGAGCCTAAAACCTTTGAAAATCGTCTTTTCCAATTCATACGACACGAAATAATCTTAGAGCCGATCTATTTAGATTCTTCTAATCAATTTTTTTTGTTCCTAGAGTGGTAATAAAGGGGTTATTCTATGGTGAAGTAGTAAACTTCAAATCTATACCCCATTCCATATTAGAAAATAATGCTTGTGTAAATCCTGTCAGTTGTATAACTAGAAGATCATCTTTAGCAAAAGATATCGGTAGTTGATTACCTGGCAAAAATTTTCCAGTCTGTCCTACTAAAATAGGTCCTATAGTTGCTTTAACTATTCCATTGACTTGAAATGTGAGGGAGAAATCAGTAGATGAATCATTATCTTGTACTCTAAGAAAGAACGTTTCTGCTGTTCCTAGACTCCTTGCGAATAAATCTGATCTGTCTCTTATAAGATTTCCTACATTACTCATTGTGAAAAGATTATTAGCAAATTGTCTTTTACTATAACGCCATAAATGAAGTATAATATCAGTCAAGTATGAATCTCACTCCAAATATTCCAATCATATTATTTCCGACTCTTCCGTTCATTTTCCAGTTAAATAAATCGTCAGCTTCTACTGCAATACCTATTCCATCAAATCTTTGAATTACTGATCCTGCATGAACAGGAAGATCAGGAGAATCAAATACTACAACTCCATTTTTTTCTATGGAAATAATAGTTGTTCCTGTTCCTGCTGGACTTGATCCAAAATAAACAATATCTTGAATCACACCAGCTCTTCCAAAACTTCTTTGATGTGCGAGTCTATTGTTAAATTCAGGTCCACTGGGATTAGTATGAATACCACTACTGACTAACTCAGAAAATCTATTTACACCCTGAGCTCCATTAATTTTAGAACCATAAAACCAAAATTCATTTGCGTTGTACTCTAATTCTAACCAAGTATTGAAAGCAATATCTCCCGAACTTCCAGTTCTTCCTAATGATAATGCAATAATATCATCTTTGACAAATGATCTATTTAACAAATCAGTTTCATGAATTCCAACTCCATTCAAAGGACTTCCTAAAAATCCAGAAGACACACCATTAACATATGTAGCTAAATCTAAATTATCTCCTGTATCAAGAAAGATATGAGTTCTACATTTTATGAATTTACCATTTCCCATAGCTGGAACTCGATTAAAAGCTTGATCTCCTGGTCCTGGTTGTCCACCAAGAGAACGGAAAAATGTAGAAGGACTTGAAAGACTAACATTTCCAATGGCATAACCTTTGAGAGGTCCTATTACTTCTGGACCTGTAGGAGTAGGAGCAGGAATAATATTACCAGGTAAGTTTTCAATTCCAGCAACTCCACAATCTTTTATTACAACATAGCTTGTAGAGTCTGCACTACCTGATCCTGCTATGATTTTATTTACACCAGATGCAGCTCTAATTCTAACTTCAATCTGATCACCAATAGAATCAGCTACAAAGAATCCCTTAGCTACTGGCTGACTAGATTCGAGTAGAGTATGAGTTGTTAGCTGTGTTCTTCCTTGAGAACCAAAGAAAACTCCTTTTGTTACATTGAAAAATTGTACAGTAAGTTCTGAAGATACTATTGCTCCTTCTATTGCATTGTGACATTCACATTGATACAAATGACCTACCTCAAAATTTGTAAATATTCCAGCTGCTTGTCCTCCACCAACAGATACTACAATAGTATTATCAGTAGCAATTTTAAGATCAAATTCAATGTGTTTGTTTGGTGTAAGATTAGCAGTTTGATCAGTATCTAATCTTGCTTGTATGAAACCATCAAAGAATTCTTGGCTAAACTCTTGAAATTCATCAAACGCAAATATTCTTACTGCACTACCTGCATCAAGTTTATACGCATAAAATCTAGTTGATGTATAGCGATTTGCAGCTTTGAAAACTTTTGGAGTAAGATTATTTTCAAAAGGAGCATCTGCATAAGTAACAATACGTTGTCCTGTAGGATCTTGTAGAACTTCTACTGTTAAAAAATATATTTTACCAAAAATCATCTCACTAGTATCAAATGTTATAGTGAGATTACCAATGACTCTTATTCTACAAAATCTATTTCTGTTAAAGAAAATTGTTAATGCACCAGATTGATCACCACTATCTTTTTCAGGGAAACAAATATCTCCTGTAACACTAGTTCCTACTGCACCGATGAAACTCCATTGTCCAGAGGTAACATCAAAATTTAACACTACAGCTTGTTCATTTTTTAGTATCACAGGATTTCCATCAGGCGTTCTAATATTCTGTCTAGGAGTTGCAGTTGGATCTCCAAAACCACTAGCATCATTATTGATTGTAATTGTTTGGCCTGCTATAGGTTGAATGATTAGCCATTGCCCAGGAAATTCAGCACCGGTGATTGTAGTACCTACAACTCCACCAAAAATAAAATTAAGTTCATCAACATCACTTCCACCTTCAGCAATTACGAAGGTTTTACTAGTATAATTTATTGCAGTAACTTTACTAATATCAATTTCACCATCTGCAATAGTAGCTATACTTGGTCTTGTTGCAAATACTCCATCCATAGCATCTCCATCTTTTCTTAGATAGTTTCCTACTCCACTTGGGCCACCAGAACTTCCACCAGCTTGAGCTCCTTGAGATCCAACAATAGAAGTATTAGCAAAAATCTTTAGTGATTGAATAAACAGTTCTTCATTCTGTATTATTGTTCTAGCAATTCTTTCTGGTAGATTTTTTTCTTTTCTAATTCCTTCAGTCATGTTGCATACAATCTCCTAACAAATTCAATAGTTTTCTTTATTCCTGCAGGTGCATTTTTAGTTTTTGAAACAGTAATTGTAATTGCATCAGCTGTTACTTTAACAGTATTTGCTAGACCATCATCAGCATCATCAATAGCTTGGGTATCAGTTACATAAACAGGATCCCCCCAATCAATTTTTTTACCAGGAGGAACATCTAAAGTAAATTTACGTCTATCAAAATTAAGGAATTGTTCTATTCCAAGAATAAAATTCTTTAATGTACCATAAAGAGATATTGAAGTTTTTTGAAATTTCATAGGTTCAATATTAAAATCTGGTTTATTTCCTGGTTGATCAATATTTGTAGCAACTAATGGTTTAGAATATCTCCAAGCATCTACTGACATTTTCATCGTATCTTTATTCAAAAATCGTGATCTTATTCCAATGTATCTTCCTTGTTTATCAAATGAATCTCTAGTGTATATTCCACCAAATAGAAATTCTGTAGGATCAAAAGCTACTACTCCACTAGGATTATCTGCTTGAATTCCAAAAGCTGAAGTTCCTGGTACTCCTTGAAATGGTTTCATTTTATTCAAGTTTGCAGTATAGCCAAGTGTTTTATTGTTTCTTTTAACTGGTTCTTCAACTAACATTACATTCATTTGTCTATCAACCCAATACGTACCAATAACAAAATCAGCATCTAAATCATCTAAGAAACCAAGAAACAGATCTCGTATTGATAATCTCATCCACATTGTAAGAGCTTGTAATGGATAGTAGTCTTCCACTCCTGGACCAAACCATTCAGAAATACCTTTGTGTGTTAGATCCATATTGTTTAGATCCATTGTAGGTAGATTGATTTTTTCACCTGCATTTACTACTCCATATGGTAATGAGTTTGAAGTTAATGGATGTAAGGACCAAAAATTTAGTCCTACGTAAAAAGTATTAGATGAACCATCTAAAGCTCGTGGTTGTGATTTTATGAAAAATGCAGAAGTTGCACTTTCAAGTTCATCAATGATTTCTTCATTACCTGCATCAATTCTAGAATTAGCTGTATCAAATTTAACAGAGTGTACACATTCAAATTGTCTTCCTACACGAAATACCCCAACTTTACCAACTCCAAGTAATTCTGATAGTGTATAAGCTCCTTTAACCCAAATAGTTTCTCTAGTTCCTGGTTCTAGAAGTGGGAAGGTAATACAATCTCCATTTTGATTAACAAATTGACTAGGAATAGGACCAATAAACGTAGGAACACATGGAAACTTTACCCAAGAATTTGAATCATCCCAATCAAAAATTTCTTGGTCTTGTAGTGTTTGTTTTCCTTTGAATACTCTCCAAAAACCAGTACCATCTAGATTACGATCAACATACTCTGCTACATTACCTGCAAATGGTACACCTGAAGCATCATTTCCTGCAAAGTCACCAAAGCCTTCTTCAACTCCTGTAGCTGGATTAATTACTAGAATCATATATGCATCAGGAATTCTAGTTGTACCTATTTTATGATCTATAGGAATACTTGTTGGATTTGTTACAACTAATCTTACTGGCATCCTTGGATGAAGTTTATCATCAATTACAACATTAGGATCTATCATTGCAGTTTTGAAATTATTAGTTGTGGCAAATCTAGCTCCTGCTAAAGCATTGATGAAGAATTGAGCTTTATCTTTTGTTAGTGGTGAATAATCAACTGTTGGAGCAAAGTTTATTCTTCTCCATAATGTAGGATTTGTTTCTGGATCGTTGTTAAGATTACCACCTGATAGAGATTTGTAAGCAATATCATTTAGTTTTACTAGATCATCTGCAAGATAAGTTGTAGCTCCACTAAAATCTGCAGGTTTTTCAAATAATCTAGCTTCCCAAAATGAACCATTTGGAGGATCATCACCTGTAGTAGTTTGTTTTGCTTCATACGTTGCACCATTTGGTCCTACTACTAAACTTCCTCTCTTGTAAGTTGCTGAATTATTATAAGCTCTAGCTGAATCAAAAACTTCTTTTGCACCAAAGTAAAGCATCCATTCTTTAGTAAAAGATCCAGTTGTTTTATTTCCAATTGCTACAAGATTAGTTCCTTCTTCAGGATCTTCATCAGATACTAAGGTTAGAAAACCTGGTCTTGGAGTAGAACCACCAGTATGTTTTAGAGTAACAGTAGGTATATTTCTAAAAATAACTCCTCCTATTCCTTTGAATCCTTGTTCAAAAGCTTGTAATTGTACAACATCTAGAAAGTTTCCTGTAGCATGATCATATTTTGATTTGTATCTAACATACATTGGTTCAAGTGAACCTCCTCCTTCTACTGGTTGAGCTTCAATATCTTTTAGTTCTTCAATTGCAGTTTCAGCTTTAGCAGATTCAAAAACATAACTGTTAGTTGTATTTGGATCAAATCTATTTCCTAGTTTTTTAGTAACATCAAATGGAGTAACTATTTCTATTGTTGGATCTAAAGCTCCTTTGTTTGCGTTAATATCCTTAACAATAAGAGCTAATGCTGCATTACCAGAAATTCTTTTTCCTCTTCCTTTGAATGATATTGTTCTCTTCCAAAGATGTTCTGATTGATGTGGACAAAACAGTTCTAAACCAAGTCCTACTCCTGGAATTCTTTTTCTCTTTATCTTTCTGACATGAAATACATCTTCTGTAACCTTGCCACCTTTTTCAATAATTCTAACATAGATACGATCACGTTTTTTTATTTTTGGATTAATTGTAAGAAATCTTCCTTTTCTAGCATTTAGAACAATTCTGCAACTTTGAGGAAATGCATCTTTGAATTCAATTACAACTGCTTTTGCTGATATATCAACATCAGCACCATGATCTTTCAGAATAACTAGTGCATCATGGACTACTGCAACAGATCCCATCTAAGCTCCATCACCTTTATTCACTCTGAAAACTAGTTTAAATTTTTCTCTGTTACCTGTGAAATCTGTTTCCCATTCAATTCTAGCCCATAGTAGAGCAATTGTAAGATCTGCAGGTACACCAGCTCCATCAGGTATTACACTTTGAGAAACATCATCATCAACACGTAAACCAAATCTTCCTAAATCCCAATCATCTGTAAGTTTAGGTTGAGCTGCAAAAGTTCTCATAAGTATAATTAATGTATTCTGTCCATCGTCATTATTTCCATCTCTTTTAGAAAAGAATCCATCAATTGTAATAACATCTTCCACTTTATCTAATGCTTGTTGATCTCCTAATGGAGTTTCAACACCTTGGTTACTTCCTACTCCATCAGTATCATTTTCTTTGATAGATGTTATGAAACCATGTTCCTTTTTAGTATCGTCTTCTGTTCCTGGTACATTGAAATCAATAAACTCAGTAGCATCCGTATCTCCTGCATTTGTTAATCTAAATAATCTAATTACTGCCATTATGGACCTCCACTTGTATTAAACATTGCATATTTTTCTTCAACTTCAATTTGGTTTGTTTCATAAAGATTAAGTGTGTTAAAAGATTCTCTAGCATCTACTGTACCATATGCAGTTGTAATAATATCTTGTTGTAAACCTGCTTGGAGTCTAGCTTGAGTTTCTAAATCTCTAAATTTATTGGTTCTATCATCAATTATATCAATAAAGGCTTTGAAAAATGCATCAAGTTTTATTAATTCTTTTATAACAAACTCTGCAATTTCCTTAGCAGCAAGAATTCCACCAAGAATAGGAAGTGATTTCATGGCTCCTGTAAGAAATCCAAGTGGGTTTCTACCAATACTGAAAATATTTTTAGCTGATTTTGAACCTAGCATATCAGTTAGAAACCCCTTCTTATCACCAAATTGCTTTACTGTATCTTTACGAATTTTTTCTTCTATCTTACCAAGTTTCTTTTGAATTTTTTCATCTTTTTTAGATAATGGCCTTAGATCCTGTGGAGCTCCACCAACTGTAGGAGTGTTAGGACCAGAAAATGCTCCACTACCTTCTTTTAATTTAGCCTGTGCTGCTTCTAGTGCTTTACGTTTTTTTTCTAGGGAAACTGTAGCTTTTGCAGCTAATCTATCTAATTTATCTAGGTTACTTGTATCAGATTCAAGATCTAAATCAAAGACTTCATCAACTGGCATGTGCAATTCCTCCTAAGTTTGCAACATACCATTGCAATAAATCTCTTCTATATTGTTCTTGTACTCTTGGAGCAGTTTCTTTTACTGTATCTCTTACAATAAAGAAGGCCATTATCCCACTAACTTCATGTCCTTTTGAAAAAAAAGGCCATGTTGGACCACCATGTAAAGCTTCCTTTACTACAGGTTTTACAAAGTGATCATCTGTTCCTTCTTCTCTTGCAAGTGCAACATCAAAACCAGTTGAACTAAAATATTCTGATCTAATATGAAACCTAATCTTTTTGTTTCCAATGATTTCTATATTGTCCAGGATAGTTCCATCAATGATCTTTTCTGAAAAACCTGCAGCTCTCATCTTAGCATGTATTACAAAGATAGTAATTTCATTCGCAATATCTCTTACAACTGTAGCTTGAAATTGTAATATCTGTAGTTTTAGAACTTGTAATGATCTCCTAAAGTCTTTAATATCTTCAATGGTTTCAAATGTAACTGTTAGTGGCATTATTCTAAGGGTTGTTATCACGTATTACTGAAACTAGTTTAGTTATTTCACCATCGATGAGTATATCATCAACTGCAACATCAACTAACCAACTTATTTCAGGTTTCATAATTCTACCATCGAAAGTAATTCTAATTCTATCATTGGTTGCTGCATCTCTAGCTACAAGTGTTTGAACAAATTGAATTGTAAGAGGAGCTTGTGCAGCAATTGCCTTCAACATGGTTCCTATAAGTTCTGGACTATCTGAAATTAAAGCTGTTCCAATTCTGTAAATATCAACAGTATTTTTAGCATTGAAATTAAAGCTACCAATAACATCACCAAGTTGAGTAAAAACTGGTTGGCCTGTTCCAATGAGATCTCTAGTAAATACTCCTGCATCAAAAATAGCTGTTAATCCCTGGACAAATAACCAAGGTACACCTTCAATATTGATTACTCCATCGATCTTCCAAGTCCTATTAGCCTGTAAATTAAGTGACATTCTCCATCTATCCTCTCAAATCAAAGTATTAAGGTTGTATTATCTCCAATTGTAAAACACAACGCTCAATTTCATCAAAGCTAGCTGTAGGTATGATACTGATAAAGCGTACAGATACAGTTCTTTCATTTACTCCTCCTTTGTAGAGATCTACATTTTCCTTTTTACCAAATTTTGCTCTTAATATTGCATTTATAGTTTCATTACATTCATACTCTGCAAAAATTTGTCCAAAGTCACCTTTTTCAGTTACTTCACGATTTCCATCAGCCTCTCTATCTTCATCAAAAATAATTCCTTCAGGCTGACTTTGTTTTGTAATCAATGCTAATCTTCCTATTCCAGTAATATCTAATTCAAACGCTGTACCAATTGTAGCATGAAGTACTAGAGTAATAGATGTAATCAATTGTCCTTTTGTTTCAGAATCCCGAGGAGCTTCAGAAATTATTGAACGTTGAAAAATAGGATCTAATGATGATACAGGATCTAAAAATGTTGTATCTGCATCTACCATATTTCTCATTTCTTTAATTAGATCATAGAGTAATTTCTGTGAAGCTGCAGTTCTAATTTTAGAATTTGCTATAATAGTAATTTCATAATCTACTGTTAATTGATCTTGAGATGCACCATCAGTAATTCCAAATGTATATCTTGTAGATTGTGTTGAGCTTCGAGTTGTGACATATGCAAAAGGCTGCATGATTTCAGATTGTATTGCTTCATTTTCTAAGTCACCAAAAATTACTTTTCTTAGCTTTCCAACAGTTGCACCAGAATCAAATAGAGGAGTAAAATCTTTGATTCTTGCAATGATTCTATTAATATTTTTGTTGTGATCTATAACAACCAAGAATTATTTCACCCAAAAAACAAATCTTTCAGCACTATCAAAATCATCTCCACTTGCTAAAACAACTCTACCTGCAAATTCCCAATCTCCAACTTGATCTAAAATTGTTTTTTCAGGACTTGTATTAAGATAATTGATAAAGAAATTTCCTGAAGCAATAGGATCTTCTACTAAGCTAGCTGCTTTTGCAAAACTAGTTCCATCAGGTCTATAGAATACTATATCTTGAGATACTACACTAGCTACATTAACATTAAGTCCAGTAAGACAATCTACTAATTTTACTCTAAATCGAGCTCCAAGGAAATTTAAGGCAAATTTAGTAGCCATATTCTAACCTAATTAAACTAGGAAATAAAAGATTACTATGCACAAAGATCAACTTCTGACTCAGCATCCACACATAATTCTTCAGTACTATTTTCATCAACACAAAGATCGACTATTACTCTTTTTCCACGAATATTTGTTAGTAAACTATCAGTAGTGTGAGATACTATATTATCCAATTTCTTTAAAATTGAATCTGTAGTATGAATTCGAGTTTGAATAGTAAGTAAAACTATATGAGAATCTGTAGTATGAGTAAGACTTTGAATTGCTTTTAGAATAGAATCAGTATCATGTGAGATCTCATTATCAATTTCTCGAAGTGCTGAATCTGTAGTGTGAGTAACTAATTTATCTAGAGCTTTCAAAACTGAATCAGTATCGTGTGTAACTAAATTATCAATTGCTTTCAATACTGAATCAGTATCGTGAGTTTCTGTTTGAGTTGCATAAACTATAGAATCTGTAGTATGGATTAATTCATTATCAATTTTCTTTAATACTGAATCAGTATCGTGAGTTACTGCTACACCCGTGACTAGTAAACTATCTGTAGTATGAGTTACAGTTAGAACTACATTTAGAACACTGTCAGTTGTGTGGGAAATCTCATTATCAAGTTTCTTTAAAACCGAATCAGTGTTATGTGTTACTGAAATTCCAGGATCTCTTTCACCTAATACTGAATCGGTTGTATGAGTTAATGTTACACCAATAACTAGTCTGCTATCTGTATCATGAGTAAGTTCAGTAACTAATTTTAGAAGACTGTCAGTAGTGTGGGTTTTTGTTGCAGTAAAAGCAACTTCAAAAATATCTGCAGGAGGTTCTATGTAACTAGCTGCATCACTTGTAGCTACTAGATCAAGAGGTTCTGTAGCTCCATCAAAATGTAAATTTTGAATGTGAGTACCAAGTAAATCATGAGATTCATGCCTCCATATTTCAATAACTAATACATCATCATCTTGTATTGTTACATCTGATCCTGTGATTGTATTTACTAATCCTGTTTCTACTCCAAGCCATTCTGCTCCAATATTTGTGTGAGAATCATAAACAAATCCTACAACTGAACTAGTTCCTGGCCTCCAAAAATAAATTGATGCGTTTAAGAAACAGTTTGATCTTTGGTTATTTTCGTGAACTGCAAGAGCTATAATCCAACTTCCTGAACCATAAGTTCCAGCTCTTAGAGCTTCACTTGTGAATCTTGCATGATATCCATCTCTTGCAGCATTTATGTTTTCAGCAGTTTTGACAATTGATGTTTGTGATATACCTATTTGTTTTCTTAATGATCTTGTTTCTTCTGTTCCTGTTGCAGGATTTATGTTTAGAGTGTCAACTGGTAACACTGTAGATTTTTCTCCTGCAGTTGGAGGATCAGTTGCTACTAAATTTCTTAAATAGAATTTTTCAACCATTTTAATTCTTCATCCTCATCTGCATAATTCAACCTCAATTTGTTTTATTGGAGGAAATCTAACTATTGAATCTGTGGTATGTGTAATTTCATTATCTAATTGTCTTAAGATAGAATCGGTTGTATGAGATACTATTACTCCTATTACTACTAGACTATCAGTAGTGTGTGTTACAGTAACAGATATAGCTCCTACTGCTAAGAAACTATCTGTTGTGTGAGTAACAAGATTATCTAATTTTTTAAGTACAGAATCAGTATCATGGGTTAATGTTCTTATTGCAAGTAAATGAGAATCAGTTGTATGAGTGAGAGTTCTTTCTGCAAAAAGATGAGAGTCAGTTGTATGAGTAATTTCATCATCGAGTGATTTTAATACACTATCTGTAGTGTGAATAATTTCATTATCTAGTTCCTTAAGAACAGAATCAGTTGTATGTGTTACTTCAACTTTAGTTACTAAAAGTGAATCTGTAGTATGTGTGAGTGTTCTTTCTGCAAATAGATGAGAGTCTGTTGTATGGATAATCTCATTATCTAACTGTTTTAGAATAGAATCAGTAGTGTGTATAACGGAAATTCCAGGTTCTCTTTCACCTAATATTGAGTCTGTGGTATGTGTAATTTCATTATCAATTTGTCGTAAAACTGAATCAGTATCATGTGTGATTTCGTTATCTAAAGCTTTTAAAACTGAATCTGTAGTATGTATAACAGTTACTACTGTAACTCCTGCAGCTAAGAAACTATCAGTAGTATGGGTTATTTCAGTATCTAATTTCTTAAGAACGCTATCAGTAGTATGAGTGAGAGTTCTTATTGCTAGTAAAAATGAGTCTGTAGTGTGTGTAATTTCATTATCAAGTTCTTTTAATACACTGTCAGTAGTATGCGTAATTTCATTATCGAGAGCTTTGAGAACTGAATCAGTGTTATGTGTTAAAGTTTGATCAAGAGCTTTGAGAACACTATCGGTATCATGAGCTACAGTTACAACAAATGCTAAAACTGAATCTGTAGTGTGAGTTAATTCATTGTCAATTGCCTTAAGAACTGAATCAGTATCGTGAGTAATTTCATTATCTATAGCTCTAAGAACGCTATCAGTGGTATGGGTTACAAGTACTATATTTACTAAAAAAGAATCAGTAGTATGCGTAATTTCAGTATCAAGTTTTTTTAGAACTGAATCAGTTGTATGTGTTATCTCGTTATCTAAAGCTTTTAGAACCGAATCCGTATCATGTGTTTCTGTTCGAATTGCCTTTAGAAATGAATCAGTTGTATGATTGATCTCATTGTCTAATGCTTTTAAAACAGAATCAGTTGTATGTGTAATCTCATTATCAAGAGCTTTGAGTACTGAATCTGTATCGTGGGTTTTTGTTACTACTGTAACTGCAGAAAGAATATGTTCATTCCATCTTACACTAGAACCACGCTCAAAAACAAAATCAATCTGAGTATCTCCTTCATTATTATTATAAGAAGACCATTTTGCATGAACATCATTATCTGTATCAGCCTCAAATGCTCCGTTATCTGTAAAACCAGAACCTTCATCTAGCCATAGATGAATATCATTAGTGGAAATCTTCTCAGAAAAAATATAAAGATTTGTTCCATCTATTGCTAAAGATGCGTTTGACCAATTATCAGTAGAATCTACTACTATAGCTGTTTCCCAAGTAGTCCAACCGTTAGTGTTGATATGTTTTCTAATTTTAAGATCACTAAAACTATTTCGTAAAGCAATGTAGGTATTATCTCTAGCTGAATCACATGCTATAGAAGCTTTATCTGTAGCTGAACCAGTTGTTTCTACATCAAAAAGTGTAAAACTTGTTGCATTTAATACATTTCCTATTGCAGAACCAACATCGGTATCATCTACATTTACATATACAATCTGTGGAACAATTGTTCCACCAGAATCTTTTGCAAATGTAATGGCACATCTATTACAAACAACTGCTGCTGTTGCCCCTTCAACTTCTACTGCTGTATTCCAACTACCGCCAATCTTATTGGCGTACATAACAGTATCCTTTGCTCCCATATTGGAGAACTCATCAACTACTACGATGTGGGGAACATTATTTGCGTCTATTGCAATTGAAGTGCCAAAGTCTGCAGGTGTAGCGTTTTTTGTAAATGCAAGTTCACTTCCTCCACTATCCCAAAGATCCTTATTTGAGGCTGCATCTACAGTATTGAATCTCTGATATCTAGGACCACCTGTTTCTCCATGTCCTGTTGCTCGATCCCACCAGATAACTGATATAATATCATTAGAATCTATTGCAATTGATGGAACAATAAAATCTATATCGTTTGGTGCATTACCAGCATCCTGTTCTGTGAAAGATGTAGGCGGTTGTGCGTTTCCCTTCCACATCTCAACATTTCCAGAATCAACAACACAGACATAGACTACGCCTGTTGATGTTCTAACTACAGCACGATCTACAGTAGTACCAGAAACAGATGCAAGAATAGCAGCACTAGTAACTTCAACTGAAGCCATCTAAACCACCACGATATGATTTAGATTCTGTTCTCTACCAATGAGAATCGTTCCAGTTTTAAATCCTTGTAGTTTCCAGAAATCTAAATCCTCAATGATATAATCTAGTTGATCTCCTTTTTCTGAAACTATATGAATTTGTTTTTTTCCTACTCGATTTATTTCGGTAATTAGACTAGGTAGATCAGCTTTAGAATAACAATCTAGAAAATTAAAAGATACAATATAATCATATTCGTTATTTCTTAAAGTTTCTAAATATGTTTTTGCATCAGCTTTGATAAAATTTGCATCAGGAATAAGCTTGTTGTCAAAACACCATTGACATGTATCTAGTACATTCCATTTGATGTTTTTACTAAGTGCGTATTTAGCATGTACTCCAATAGCTCCTCCTAGTTCCAAAACTTTTTTGGTTAATGGAATATTGTTTCTACTAATAAAATCATCTAGTGCTTTTTGAAATAATGGAACTTCAGTAATTACATTGTTTTGATCTTCAAGACGAGTTTTTTTGCTATCAAAATCTAAAATTTGAATTCCTCTAACATCTCTTAATGATTGTCTAGGATCGTTAAAGTAAGCTTCTTGTTCTGAATATGATAAATTAACAAAGTCAATTGCCATTTAGAATATTACCTATGAAATAGTTAGTCTTTGCCAACTCTATACCTCATTGTATTGGGATTTCCAGAATTGGCAATTGTATTTGCCATAATAATTATTGATATCAGATCGGTTTAAGCTGTGTTAGTAAAAATATTTGTGGAGTAAAGCTATTTTATTTCATTTGCCTTACTACCTAGTATAGCAAATTGTTTATCACTTGGCCTCTTAAACCATGAATCTCTAGCTCTATCAAATGGACCAGCTGCTTCAATCCAACAATAATCTCTTATTACTTCTACTGCAGCATCTTTATCTCCTGGTCTTGCAGGATCATATACCAATTCTTTTCTGTTAATTGTTTCAAACACATAATTTATTGATTGAATATTTTTCCCATTAACATTCATTTGCCATCCAAGAATATGACACCTTGTTTCGTATGGTCTTTTAGGAGAAGGTAGTTCTCTTCTAAGTACATAGATAGGTTTTTTTCCTTTTTCATCAATATGTAAAATAAAAACTGGTACAATTTTATTAGGATCTTGTAGAACAAGATGATCTAATTTTCCAGGATTTATATGTGCAATGTTAAATTTTTTTGGAACATTTGGATCGTATTTATGAGAAGATTTGTCTTTGTAATGAACAGTCCAAGTAAGCATTGTATTGCAATGTTTTTAATTTATTGTGGTTAATAAGTGATTCTACGTTTCATCAAATCGCCAAGTGATCGTTTCAGGCGTTGCAGGTTTAGTTCCTGGTGATGCTGTAGATAATACTGTTAATTGCCAAACAACAATATTTCCAAATGCACCAGTTGTAGTTGTTGAACCAGTAACAGTTAAAGGAGCTCCTGTAACTTCTGCAAATGCATCAGTTGGAGTTGCAGGTGTTAAAGTTCCACCAGTATAATTTGTATCATTAAGTTCAGTTCCAGTTACACCAATTGTTCCAGGAGCTAGAGTATAAGATGCTAATGCTGCTTGTGCGACTAGTAAACCAATTCCAGTTCCATAAGAATTGACTCCATCTGTAAACCATTCAATATTATCAATTAAATTATCAGGAGCTACAGTTGCGTTTAATTGTGTATTAACCCAAAAAGAATAATTTGTACCAGCTGTAGGAATTTCGATTGGACTAGCTGTATCACCTGTAGAATGAACATCTTCTGCGTTTGCTCTAGTATTACCACCAGCTAGATCTGTTCTAGTTGGACCTGCACCAGTTAATCTCTCAATAATTACAGTAGCTACCATTGCACTTTAGCCTCATCAATGGTATTTAATCGGATTTGATGAATATTAGCTACGTTTAAGATAAAATCTTGTAGCATTTTAAACAAATCTTCTCTCTGCAAAGAAATCATCTTCAAAGTCTTCATCTCTTTTAGCAATAATTCTTTCAGTCCTAGTTGGAGCCACTGATTTCAATTCACCTATTAATGATACCATCATGTTTTCAAATCTACTCATGATAGTTTCTGCTTCAGTGTATAGTTGGTTTATTTGTCTTCTAATTTCTGCTTCAACAAATACTAACCCAGCTGATTGAATAGAAGGCCAAAATTGTGAAGCAGCTAAATTTCCAATATCATCAGCAAAACCAGTTAATCTCTTTTTCATTTCCATGTTTGCAGCCTGTACAATACCAAATAGAATATCATCATCTTGATCGTCTGTAATTACAAAGTGAGCTTTTACAAAATCAAGAGTAACAAATTGGACTTCATTATTAATTACACTCATGTTTGTACCTTATCTTCTAGATGATGTTTCCTAGCTCTTTCTGATTTGAGAATTAAACTAAGATCTTTATCAGGACTTCTTTGAAGTGTTTGGAAGGTGTAAACCTCAAAATCACTTTTCATATCTCGTTGTGATAAAGGAGTTTTCTTTGCCATTAGCAGGATTAGGTTATACTATTACTTATGTTGCTGGCTTATTCAAGAGGTTTTGTGGTCCTTTGATGTAAGTGTCGAGTTGTGCATCAGTGATTATTTCATCGCTTATTGCAGGATCGAATTCGTCACCTGATGCTGCAGTAGCATCAATCTGAACTTTCCTTACATATCTCTTAGAATTAGGTACAAGGAATTCAACATAATCTCTCATAACAAATGCATCTGCATCTCTGGTATATTCTCTCCAAAATTCTGTTTCAAATGGTCCTTCACCTTTGAGAGTTGCTTGTGAGGATGCTTCATAGTATACTCCTCTTGGTACTCTTCTGTCTAAGATAGCAATTACATCAGGTACTCCTACAAGTGGTACAATTCCTGAAACAGTTGCATTTCCACCAACATCTAATTTACCTCTAGAGAAGTAGTTAGATTCGTATCTTGCATAATCGATAGGGTTCCAGTAAGTTACATCAACAATTGCTTCATTATCATCTAAAAAGTCCTGGAATTGTTCTAGAAGTTCTCTCTTGATGTTAAAGTCTGCATGTGGAATAGATGTTACTACTACTCCTGCATCTGGATCGTTAATTGAAAATGTTGCAGAAGGAGCATCTTTGTCAGCAAGTGTTCCATCACCTGTAGATAATGCTTGTAAAGCCATACCATTTCTCATTCTTGAAAATGAAATCATTGCATCTGCAGAATTTAATTGCATTACGTTAAAGTCTGCTCTCTTGCTTGTTTCACTTGGAAGTAATGTTGCATGAGTATTTTTCTTTAAGTTAAATCTGTCTTCAGCAAATCTAAGTTTGTCAAAGTCCACTTTCTCTAGTGGGTTCATCTTTACTTGGCCTGTTCTAGTGTCCTGTTCTGGTATTCTTGCATCTAGTTTCTCAACATTTACAGTAGAAAATCCTTGTTCTACAAAGAATATGTTTGGCCTCATACCAAGTATTTTTCTAATTAATGGGATAACTCGAATTGGAGAAACTTCTTCTTGTCCAATACCACCAATACCACTTGCTGCTTCTAGCTGTTGTAATTGTTGAGCAGCAACTAGACCTTTTGCAGTAAATCCATGTTCTTGAACAGTTGAAATAAGATCATTACGTGCAGCCATTTGTTTGAGTCCATCTTTTACATTACTTGTATAATTAATAGAAAATTCAGTGTGTTCAATCATTTGTCCAGCATTGATTGATTCAATCTTACCAACAAATTTCTTTGGTGTTCCTACCATTGTAGCTAATTTCTTAATTCCAATGAAATCTAATGGTTTATCGAAATCTCTCTCAGCTATATCTCCTCTACCAAAATAGATAGAAGCTGTTCTTGGTGAATAGACTAGTTTGTCACCATGTTTCATAGATAATTGTTGACTCATCCTGTACTAACCACCGAATCATCATTAAGAACTGTAACTTCAGCTTGTCTTGCAAATTCTTTATGTTTGTAAATTCCAAGTGTTTCATCAAGTGTTGGATTTCTTGGAATTGCAACAGCTGTATCTGTAACTGCAATAACAGGAGTTCTTGCATCTAATCTAGAAATTCCAACTCTTCTATTTGTTTGTACACCTGCATCTGTTTTTACAACCCAATCAGTACCCATCAAAGCAATTGTAACTTCTGAATGTCTATCTTCTGCAGGAGTTGTAGTAAGATTGTTTGCATCTTCTAGAGCTTGTCCGATTCCATCAACTACACCTGCAGCTAATGCACCTTGTAAATCTAAATATGTATTATCAGCTGAAAAATCAGTTGATAGTAATGGTCTAAAACCATCAGTATCAAAAATTACAAATTCTCCAAGTAAAATAGCAATATTTGTTTTAACTGGTACTGTCTTAACATACAGATTATCAATATGAGTAATGTTTCCTGGTCCACCAGATCCCATTATAGTACAACCCCTGCTTCTTTTTCTAATTGTTCATCAGTCATGTTATCATATTTGGATGCAGTTAGTACTTCTCCACCATAACCAATTTCTGATTCATTGGAATTTTTTGTTGTTGCATATGGTCCAATATCATCTAGTTTAGAATTAATTTCATCAACACTTGCTGATAATGTTTTGTCATAAAGTTCTTTAGCTGCTTTAGAATCAAGATTCTTTTGTTGTGTTTTAGCTGCAACATATTTTTGAACAAGCGGAATTTTAATTGATAATTGAGATGCAATCTTTGAAGTTAGTTCCTCTTCTTTTTTCTCATCTTGAGCAGCTTCTTTCTTTTCATCTTCTTCCTGGGCTGCTTTCTTTTCTTCATCAGTCATATCATCTTGTGCTTTACCTTTTCTACCTCTACGAGCTTCTTCCTTTTTCTTCTCTTCTTCTTGAGCTCGTTTTGCTTCCTCTTTTTTCTTCTCTTCAGTTAATTCTTCATTGGCTTTACGAGATTGTTTAAGTTCTTCCTCAACTTCTTGAGCTTTAGATTTCAATGCTGCAATTTCTCTATCTTTTTCTTCATCAGTAGCCATATTGATATCTGTATTAGATTTTCTATCGTTATTAGAATTAGTAGTAGCTTCTTTTGACTCTTTAGCTTTAGATTTGTTAAGCTGTTCTCGACATTCTGAGAAGGCAATAGCTAAATCTTGATCAGTTGGTTCTTCTCCTGGACCAAGTTTTTCAGATAAGATTTTGGTAACACAATCGTTCAATGGTCCAGCTGGCATTTCTAAAATGAGATTTCCAGTTTCAGAGCATTTTGAAGTTTTGATTTTAACCAGTTCAATTTTTCTAAGTGGCTCAACTTCTTGATCTCCAATTCCAGCTTGAATTTGTTGAAGTCTTATCATACAATCTTTCCCATTTCCTTCACAAGTTGG
>SDBV01004744.1_pt1 | contig 19384 bp, 20 predicted proteins | sample 2277081 | NCBI WGS metagenome assembly SDBV01 (sample SAMN10402039, study PRJNA504765) | marine sediment metagenome | isolation source: marine sediment core GS10_PC15, 223 cmbsf | place: Arctic Ocean: Southern Knipovich Ridge | collected 2010
GTAATAGCACAACGGCTGCATGGGCGAGCAGCAAGCTTTGCTTGCGACCAGCCCCCGATTATTTTATCTGATAATTCTTTATAAATTATATTTGACATATTTTATGCCCTCCTTTTTAATTTTATTTTCAGCCAATCTTTTTCGATGAGATGTCAAGGCTCCGACCAAACACCGAATAATAGAAAACTTTAAAATTGTAATTAAAAAAATTCCCTGAGGTAGGGAGGGCCCCGAAAGGGGCATGGCCTTTACATCGAGGAGAAAAAGGTTATTTTTCTTCTTAATTAAAAGGAGGGTGGCAAATGCGAATATAAAAAATTATCTTATGAAATATTAATGTGAATAGTGCCTATAACTTAAAAATACAAGGCAGACTAATTTTTAAAATAAAATTTCGGTGAGTTCGGTGAGTCCGGTGTTCCAATAATAAAACAACAAAACCCTGCCACTTAAAATACCTATCAGCAAGACCTTTTTCAGAGATATCATCTTGATAAATAAAGTAGTTTAAGATAGCATTCATATGGAGATTACAGGTAATGCGGTGTTTCAAAAGTTATTTGCAATGCAGTGCTTAAAGAATTGATAAAAAACTAATAGAATGATACAGTAAAGAAATGGAAACAGTCTATATAGAAACAACAATTCCAAGTTATTTAGTATCAAAACCGAGTAGAGACATAATTATTATTGCTCACCAAGAAATAACTAGGAATTGGTGGGAAAATGAAAGACATAAATATGATTTATTTATATCAGAAATTGTAATAGATGAAATATCGAAAGGCGATCTAAAATATTCAAAAGAACGATTACATATTCTTAAAGAAACTAAAATATTAACTTTAGATGCTAATATAATAAAAATGGCTGAGGAATATATGAATAATTTTAATTTTCAGGACAAATTACTTCGTGATGTTTTTCATATAGCTTTTGCTGTCTATTATGAAATTGACTATTTACTTACCTGGAATTGTAAACATATAGCAAATGCTCATTTTAAGAAGCAATTAGAAAAATATAATAATGAAATGAAAGTTAAAACTCCAGAAATATGTACACCGGAAGAACTATTTGAGTTATAATAATAAGGAGGATCAAATGAATAATAGTCCAATAGTCGAAGAAGTAAGAGATGCTGGAAAAAGAATATCAGAAGAGTGTGATAATGATATTTATAAATATGCAGAATATATAAAAAAAGGAGAAGAAAAAAGCAGGAAAAGAGGCTGGAAAACAGTAACAAAAAAAGATTTTATCAAAGTATAAGAGTGTGTCAAAGTATAAGAGTGTGTCAATAATTCTATGTAAATATTTTTCCACATAGTACGGTAAGCAGAATTCCCCCCCAGGGTAAATAGTATTCCCCACCCAGTAATTTGTTAGGCTGTTAATTATGATGGATTATCCTCATTTTGTTTTTTTATTCTATATGATTCACCATCAAGGGTGAATATTTTTGCATGATGTAATAATCTGTCTAATAAGGCAGTTGTCATAACAGAATCACCAAGCATTTCGGCCCAGCTATCAAATCCTTTATTTGATGTAATAATTACTGTATGCTTTTCATACAACTCAGTAATAAAAGCAAAAAAGGCTCAGCTCAAAGAACGAACCTTTTAAACTCTATTACAGCATTACGAAAATTAATAACATAACCGACATGCACTTTTGAAACATGAAAATAAATTTCGGTGTGTTAAGTGTGTTCGGTGTTCTAATGAAAATACCATCATATGATTCAATGATGAATCCTCTTTAAAGAGCACTTCACGAACTTGGAGGATCCGGAACAGATAGATAGGATAATGCAGTATCTTATAAAGCAAGGTAGGGCTTCCACTATTTGATTTTTATTTATTTTTTTCCTCTGTATTTATCCTACAGGGATAAGTCTGTCTGTTTATAAAGATAATGGCTGGATTTTTACTAAAGTGTATAAGATTAATAGAAATTTCCAACAGGTTTTTTCTACATACTATAGTTGTGGATACAATTTTCGCGATTTTTTTTCCTTTCAAGAGATTATTACCTCAAAAACACTTGATGCAGATTATAAAAATTACTATCATTTAATTATGAAAATACAAAAAACTGGAATCATAATATTTTTGATAGGTGCCCTGTATATGGTTATAATGGGTTTTTTTGCCGGCTGGTGGATAACCCCTGCACTCAGAAACTTATCACTTACTCAGTATAGTGAAACGATTTGGTCATGGGACGGTGCTTTATTCTGGGTATGGGCTTTTTCTATTCCGCTAGGATCAATATTAGTCGGTGTTGGTATATTAATCTATGTTCAGGCGAAAAGTATTCTCATCTGGTTATTCGGAATAGGAGTATTTCTTATATTAGGAATTGCTGAGAGATTACTACCATCCGAACATTTTCCACTGGTATTTGGCATAGGAGGCGGCTTAATCCTGGGATTCTTTCTATCGATACTTTGGTTTTGGGCTAAAAAGTTTAAAACTCTTGCGGGTACAGCAAAGACAGCTGCTTATTTTCAATTAATCAGCTATACTTTTTTCCTTATTGCTATGTGGTTCCTTTGCGGGATCCTTGGATCCCCATTTTTAAAGGTGCTGGAGAATGAACCAGCCAGCAGTCCTATCTCAATAATTGTGTATCTTGTATTGGGATGGCTTTTTTTATTCCTAAGTCATTACAAATCAAGTAAATAAATACCAAGTTTTTTTTAATTAGATTTATTTTTAACTTTATAAATATACTTCATTAGGAATTTAAATGTGTGTTAGATCTGCATATAGGAAGAATGATAAATTATGATAGAAGAATATGAAAATATACAGCAAAATAAAGAAGGAGTATACCATAAACTCTTCTTTGATGATTATTTTGAACTTAATATTTTTTATAATATAGATGATACAGAAATAGTTAGATTTCAACTTCTTTATAATAGAAAAGATAATCCACATATTTTAACCTGGATGAATGATCTTGGATTTAAGCATACCAAAGCATACAATAAAGACGTTAATGCAAGTAGAAAAAAAAAATATATGTTAATACCGGATGGAATTTTTAATAATGAAAAATTAGCTCAAAAATTTAAAGAAGAAAGCAAAAATGTTGATCCCGATACTGCAGAATTTATTTTAAGCAAAATACTGGAATATGATATAGAAGATGAGAATATCTTTTTGTAAAATAAATGTTTGTTTTGAGAAAAAGTTAAAGACAGATTAATGAAGTATAAATTAGTAATATCAGTTTCTATATTTTTAATAAAAGCAAGCAGCTTATACAAATACTTTTATAAAAAAAATTCCCCGAAACTTTTGAAAGCCCAGGGGATCTAATGTTAAAGTATAAATGATAAATACATTTTTTCTGATCTTTCAAAACTAATTTACACATTGATAGCGGACTTCTATACAGAAGCTGCAGGACAGAAAATAACAACGGGAAGTGTACTTGTATACCAGTCTTTTGGAGACATGATGCGGTTCAATTCACATTGGCTGGTCGCAGACTGAGTCTGCTGCCCTGGTCACAATCCATTAGGATTGCTGCTCGGGCATGCAACCGACTCGCCCGTGCAGCCTGAGATCTTAAATTACTTTTACATCGCAAATTGCTTTTTTGATGTATATCTTGCTTAAAATTGATTGATATGGTAATGTTCTTACTGGCAGAATATTGCAGTAAAAACCTATGAAAGAATATAGTAAACCGGAAGATTATTTTCCATATATAGAACACGACCTTGACCATTCTAAACTTCAGGAAACCTTTGTATGGAAAAAAACAGTAGGGGACCTTTTTAGTAGTGTACATGACCAAGTAGAACACATCAGAAAAAATCATTTAAATGAAGCAATAATTTATAATAAAGAAGGTTCCAGTCTATTCAACAAAGTAACAGTTAAAGGCCTTGAAAAACAACTCAAAATAGCCAAAGACCCGGATTCTGCACAGGTACTTGTTCCAAGACACCGAAGCCTTTACGATTATATTATTGGAATGCCTGTTCACTACAATTTAATTAATCCGGAAGTAATGCTTCTTGCAGGTCACAATCTATTAGTTTCCAAATATGCTTCGTCACTTAGGAATAATGGAGCAGTTGCATTTATTCGTGAAGATTCCATATTGAAACAAAAAGGTTACCCCAAAGCATTTTTATCTATGAAAAAATATATAAATGAGGTTTTTCCTGCATATTTAAAACAGGAAATGATTACAGGAGTCGGTGAAAACAGGTTAAAAAGAGATTTAATTCTTTATATTGGCCAGGAAAAGGATCCTGTAACAAAAATCAGAAGCGGAGGGAGAAGCAAATCCGGAAGATTAAGAAAATTAAATCCTGTATTTTTTCAGAAATTTAATGGAATTATAGATAAGAATCTTTCAAAATTCTATATTACACCCGTAAATATTTCTTTTTCAAAATATCCGGATGCACCATTTATTGTTCATCCAGGCAAACACAAAGGATTTCTTAAAAAACTTAGATACTTAAAAGAGCAAAATTATATTTTTAATTCTTGTACTGCATATTGCCAGAAAAATAAAAAAGCAAAAATGCAGGCAGTTGTAAATTACGGTGAGCCATATCTTTTTTCAAGCGGTGAATTCAATTCCATGAGAGATATAATACATTTTTCTAATGATATTAAAAATAAAATTGGCAAACTGGAGAGCATATTTCCTCTAAGCCTAATATACAGGGCCATGGAATCAGATTCTGATCTTTCACTGTTAGAACTGGAAAAAAGGATAAAAGTTCTACATGAACATTTTATGAATTCCGGAATAAATTGTGAACCAGTATCCGATGACAGAGGAAAATTAAAAACCATTAAGGAATTAACAGAAGAAGCAATTTCTGCTATAAGTAATAATCCGGTTTACCACATTAAAGATATTACAAAAAATCCATTTTTATCTTTAAAATCCGGCAGATTATATTCAAATGACAGGCTTCTTCAATCCTGGCATGCAAATAATATAAGCCATTTAGGCCCTCACTTATAACTATTTGATTTTCTTCATTATATTTTTCCCGAATTCCCTTTCAAATTCCTCATTAGAATAATAAGAAAATCCGAATACAGCATCCCATATTGATTTTTTTTCCATACAGAAATAAAAATATGTTCTTTTATGCCACTTTACAAAAGATTTATATATATGCTTATATAGCTTTATTTTTATATTATCAGGATATGTAATTTTACCTTTTGGATCTGCTGCAAAAGGCATTTGCAGAATTTTTGTAAGTGCCCCTGTTTTCCTTATACTTTTAATAACCGGCTTAATAAAAGTAAGAGTCCCAAAGGATATAAATAAGACAGATTCCGGATTAAATTCCTTTATTATATATTCAGCAATTTCAGAATAGTCTTTTTCCCAGTTCTTATAATAAATAATAGGATGAAAATGGAACCCAACTTTTATTCCATTTTCTGCAATAATTTTTGCCGATTTAAGCCTTGCCAAAAGTGACGGAGTAAAATGCTCCTCATTACTAATTATAATGTCCGGATTTAAAGACCATGTGCAAACAACATTCTTAGGCACATTATTTTCAAGAAGATATGAAATATTGTCGGATTTTGTTTTTAATTCGAGCAGTATAGCAGGATTTGCTTCTGCAAATTCCATAAGGTCACCTATAATATTATACCTATTCCCCCATAAAAGTGAGTCCGATGACTGTCCGGAACCAAATCTTATAAACTTTCCCGGCTCTATTTTAATCTTTTTTAATTTTGATGCAAAATCTTTATCAAAAACTGCGCACTTTTTATAAAAAGTCTGAATGGTGCAATAACTGCATCCATAAGAACAACTTTCTACTGCATCTATAGTATTTAATCTGCAGCACAGAGTATCCGGGGATGCAACAGGACATAATCCAAATACTTTTTTATTTGATTTTTGCAATACAGTTTTTACTTCCTGTTTTGCAGGTAGAGCCTCATTTTTAGGCTGATATTCTTTTTCAGATTGTTTTAATTCATTAAACCACAAATGAAAAGCTTTAAGTACTTTATCCTTTGATTGCTTTTGTGATAATTCTTCTTTAATATTTTTATTCCACCAGTCTGAAATTGTAATTTCATCCCACATTTTTAGGTCTCTTGCAGCAATCACAAGCTGATTAAATTCCTGAAATGTTAATCTGTACTTTTCTGACAAATTTCTTAGAAAATCTTTATTGTTTTTATCAAGATAAGGATATAATGTTTTATCAATATATCCGGAAAATCTTTCTCTATAATCCTGCTTCATTTAAATTATTTTATGTAAATAATAATAAAAATACAAGAGACGGACAGAATGATTATAATTAGTAATTTTGATACGGATTAATGCTAATCTGTAAAAGAGTTGTTAATAATTGTATAGAATAATACAATCTAAGATGTTCTCTGCGGTTAATAAATTTATTAATATGAATTGTAAAAAGTCTAATTCGCGTTAATTCTCCATTCCGTTTTGCTTCATTTCCAATGTATAAATCCATGTCAATTTTTTTTTATAGAGTTTGATTATACTAAATCTTTTCTATATAATATTTAGTTACTATGATAAAGCAAATAAAGAAAACAAAAATAATCTGCACAATCGGGCCTGCCAGCCATAATCAGAATATAGTTGAGCAATTAATAAAAGCAGGTACAAATACATTCAGGATCAATTTTTCACACAGTACACACGAAATTCATGCAGAGGCAATTAAAAATATCAGAAAAGCAGCTATAAATTTAAAAACCCAGATTGCAATTCTGGCAGATCTTCAGGGCCCTAAGATTCGCACTGGAAATACAAAAGATAATCAGACTGTTATATTAAAAAAAGGAAAAACTGTTCTGCTAACAGCTAAAAAAGTTATATGTACAGATAAAATTATTCATGTTAGCTACAAATCTCTTATAAAAGAAATAAAAACAGGACAGTATATTTTAATTAATGACGGAGCAATTAAATTACGTATAAAAAAAATAAATAACGATAATGCAGAATGTTATATTTGCAATACAGGTGAATATTCTTCTAGAAAAGGAGTTAATTTCCCTAATGTAGACCTTAAAGCACCATCATTAACTGCTAAAGACAAAAAAGATCTCAAATTTATTCTTACCCAGGATGTAAACTATATAGCACTTTCATTTGTCAGAAGGCCTTCAGACTTAAAACCTTTAACCGCTGCAATAAAAAAAGCTTCCAAACAGATCAAGGTTATTGCAAAAATAGAAAAACCCGAAGCTTTGAATTCACTTCCGGAAATTCTCGATAACTGTGATGGAATAATGGTTGCAAGGGGGGATCTGGGAATTGAAGTGTCCTCATTCAGAGTTCCTATACTTCAAAAAGAATTTATAGAAACTGCAAATATTATGGGTAAAATTGTAATTGTTGCAACGCAAATGCTTGAATCAATGATCAAAAACCCATTCCCAACGAGAGCAGAATCCACAGATGTTGCAAATGCAATTTTAGATAATACAGATGCAGTTATGCTTTCTGCAGAATCCGCAATCGGGGCATACCCTGTTAAATCAGTTAATACTTTAACAGAAATTGCAGTAGAAACAGAGAAAAGCAAATACTATGAAAAAACAGGAAAGGATTTAAACCTTAAAAAATGTTATGCGCCGCATGCAATATGCGAAGCGGCAGAACGTGCAGGCAGGGACTTAGAAGGTGCTCCGATACTCGTTTTTACAGTATCCGGTAATACCGCACTTTATCTTGCAAAAATCCGCAACCAGACTCCGATTTATGCTTTTACTCCTAACGAAAATGTCGCAAATATGCTGTCCCTATCCTGGAATATAACATCATTTATTACTCCAATAAAAAATAATATAAGTGATCTTTTTAGAAGCGCAGAGTCAATTCTACTTGAAAACAGGTTAATAAAAAGAAAAAAACAGATTATCATTATCTGCGGTACATTACCTGTTAAAGGAGCTACCAATCTTTTAAGAATTAAAATGGTGAAATAGCAGTATGCCAGGTGATAAAATTATAGTATGGGGCCATAGAGGCTACTCATACCTTTTTACGGAAAATACTAAGCTTTCCTTTAAAAAAGCCTTAGAATCCGGTGCAGACGGCATAGAATGCGATGTACAAAAAACAAAAGACGGCCAATTTGTCATTATGCATGATCCTTTTGTAACAAACGGCTCCTCCAGGCTTTTCATAGCTCAAACAACATTAAATGAATTAAAAAATATAGATTTAGGTAATGGTGAACATATAATTACATTAAATGAACTAATAGATTTTTTTCCGGAAGAAAAATTTCTTGATATAGAAATAAAGGGCAATACAATAACTAAAAATGAATGCCCTGATATTTATAGTATAATGATGAATACAAGCAAGAAAATTAGTTATTATATATCATCTTTTAAATTAAGCCTGCTTGTTTTCTTTATTAAAAAAGGCATACCTGCCGGATTTCTTATAGGCCCGGAATCCATTCAGGACAGTATTATCTATATTTTTAGAAATTTAAAAATATTGAAATCTAATTATATTTCAATCCCAATACAGTCCTTTTTCGGTTTTCTATCATTCTTTACACATTTCCTTGTAAAGTTTTTTAAATTATTCGGATACAAATTTAATTTCTGGACTGTAAATAATCCAAAGGATTTAAAGAAAATAAAGGGGCTCGGAAACATTGTTATAACAGATAAAGTCGAAGAATTTGTGAAGATAAGGGATAGTGGATAATACTATTTAATTTTTTACAACAATATTATATCTGCGAGTATTTTCATTAACAGCATACATAACTTTGTACAAAATTCCTTGACGAATGCACTACAAACAGGTTAAAAATAACTAAATGAATATTTCAAATAATAAAAGGGGCGCAGAACGAATTAAGGCAGAGAAGCTCCCTGAATCATTAAAAAAGTTTTATATAACATTCAAAGATGGTGAACAATTTATTGCAGATACTATCGATGTAAGCAGATCGGGAATAGCCTTTTTAGTAAAAATGCCGAACTACTATATTGCCGATTTTCAGATTATCATTGCACCTATAGATAAAAGTTTTAAAATTGAATATGAATTTGTTTATGCAAAACCCATGGGTAATGGGACTTACAGGCTTACTTTGAAATTTTCAAAAGCAAATAAAGATTTTGAAAAAATCAGACCATTTTTGGATAATTTGTTAGATTAAATTATCTTATTCGTTTTTTTCAATTCTCTTAGAGAATTCCGGAAATTCAAACTCTATTCGACCAGCTTCAAGCACATTCATACTTGCATGTCCCAGCTTTGCCATTCTTTCAAGTATTTTTTCTGCTCTATCAATAGATAAATTACTTTTTAAAGCAATCAATGCAGGTGATACTTTACCATTTTCTTTTTCTGCAATTATTAAAACCTGCTTTTCTTCTGAAGCTTCCAGCTCATGCGGTTCTATTTTCTTTGTTTTTCTATCCCTTATTATTTTTCTAAGGCCTTCCAGAGTTGGAAGAACCCCTGCGAATGCAAGAGGAAAGACCCACCACCATCCTCCGTTTAAAAACCAGACAACACTAAAAACACCTGTTAGCACAAGCCCTGTTAAAAATGTTTCTATACCGGATTCTTTTTTATTCCCATTTTTATTATTACAACGTCTCATAGTTTTAAATGTAGTTTTTTAATTAAAAAATGTCAATTTTAAATTTGTTGCAGATTGAGGCTATCCTACAACATACATTCTATAAATATTTAATGTATAAAAGATCGGTTTAAAAATTTGACTCAGATTAACACTTGATATAGATAAAAAATTCCAATAACATGCAGAAGATGTTCATATTTACGGAGTAGCAGATTCGGAAAAATACCCCTTGCAGAAAAGAATAGGTGAAAGTGTGCGGGAAAATGACTATAATTTACTTGAGAACAGAATTATTGAATCTGGACTAAATCCGGATAATCACCGGTGGTACCTTGATTTAAGGCGTTTTAGTCCAGTACCGCATGCAGGTTTTGGACTTGGTGTTAAAAGATTAATACAATTTGTAACAGGAATGCAGAATATAAGGGTTGTAATTCCCTTTACTATATCTTTTAAAAATGTAGAATTTTAATTGTAGGCAGGTTATATGAAAGCAAGAATATTTATAGTAATACTTTTTATTTCTGGTATTTTTTCATGCCAGAATATTGATGTAAAACCAAATTATTTATTGGATAGTGATACAGCTTATACAAATCCGTTAATTAATGAGTTTATGGCAATAAATTCTCATGTTCCTTTTAAATATTCTGTTTTTGTGGAAACAGAAGTAAATGATATCAAGGTTTATCCGGACTGGATAGAAATTTATAATCCTACTAAAGAAGCAATAAATCTAAGTGAATGGTTTTTAACAGATAATGATAATAACCTCACAAAATGGCAATTTCCCGAAAAGACCGTGATAGAACCATATAAATATCTTGTTATATTTGCATCAAATAAAAATAATGCTGATAATCCGGACAACTATCCTTTTATAGATGACCTCGGCAATATTCATACAAACTTCGGCTTATCTGGTGCCGGTGAATACCTGGCATTAGTTATGCCGGACGGTATAACAGTTGTTCAGGAATATGACTACCCGGAACAACGAGGCCTCATTTCTTATGGAATTGATAAAAATGGTAAAACCGGATATCTGGATGAGCCTACTCCCGGAAGCATTAATACAATTTATTATAAAGATTTTGTAGCAGATACAAAATTCAATTTTGACAGGGGCTATTATAATGCTCCTATTGAAGTAACAATCTCTACACAGACTAATGATGCTTATATTTATTATACCCTGGATTCAAGTACACCAACTGAATTTAACGGCTATACTTATTCTGAGCCCATTACAATTGATAAAACTACAGTTTTAAAAGCTGCTGCATATAAGGACGGTTTATTACCTACAGATGTGGATACTCAGACGTATATATTTATTGATGATATCACAAAGCAGGAAAGACCAAACAGCAATTATCCAAGAAACTGGGACAGGGATGTTCCCGGAGATTATGATATAAACCGGGAAGTTATTAATCAATATTCAAAAAAAGAAATTGAAAACGCCTTTTTATCCATCCCAACTATATCTATTACTACAGATGATTTTAATTTATTCGGATATGATGATGGAATATACATTCATTCTAATGAGGATGAATTTTCCGGTATTATGTGGGAAAGAGAAAGTTCTTTTGAATTTTTTAATCCTTTAAATTCTGATGAGAATTTTCAGGCCAACTGCGGAATCCGTATTTCCGGAGAGAACAGCAGTATTTTGACCAATACTGCAAAACTATCCTTTAGAATACTTTTTAAAGGAGGATACGGCCCCAGCAGAATTGAATTCCCAATATTTAAATCGGATGAAAACTCATCAATTGAACCTGTAGATACATTTAATCATTTAATGCTACGGTCCTTTTTTAATGATTCATGGACAGAAGTTAATAAGCAGACTGCTGCTGCATTTATAAGAGATCGGTTTCTTAATAAAACCTTTTTAGATATGGGACATGTTAATCCTCATGGAAGATATGTACATTTGTATTTAAATGGAATGTACTGGGGTTTATATAACCTTCATGAAAGGCCAAACAGTGATTTTCAATCTGAATACTTCGGATTTGAAAGTGAACAGTATGATACTTTAAACAATGGTAAAGAACCTGCTATGGATGGAGATTATACTATATGGAACAGCCTGGAAGGACTTTCAAATAAACCGGATGGTTACTATATTTTAAAAGGCATTAATCCTGATGGTACAGATAATCCGGCTCAGGCAACTCTCCTTAATATGGAAAACCTTATAGATTTAATAATATGTAATTACTACTTTGGTGATACAGACTGGCAATGGTTTGCAGGCAGATTAAATATGCCGGAAAGTGAAGGCTTTAAATTCTTTATTTGGGATGCAGAACAGGGCTTTAATTATAATTCTGTAGAATCAATAAACGAAACAACCCCATTACAAATATTCAGGAACCTTTTTAATAATAATGAAGATTTTAGAATACTTACTGCAGATAGAATACAGAAACATCTGTTCTATGATGGGGCTCTTTCAAATATCGCCGGTTTGGCAAGATTTAACTCTTTAGTAGAAGAAATTGATGATGCTGTTATTTTAGAATCTGCACGCTGGGGAGACAACCTGCCGGAAAGTTCATTTACAAAAGAAGATTGGGAAACAGAAATTGATAGGATTATTAACTTTTATTTTACTCCACAAGCGGATAAAAACCGCACATCATATATTATAAACCAATTTATAGAACTTGGCATTTATCCGGATATACCAGCACCGGAATATTTTATAGACAATATAAGTGTTCACGGAGGACACCTAACAACGGACAACAGCACTCTTGTTCTTAATAATGACAGCAAAGGACAAATTTATTATACAACAAATAGTACGGATCCAAGACTTCCCGGAGGAGATATAAATGATTCAATTTTATATTCCGGGCCTATCCCGCTTATAGAAAGCACCCTTATCAAATCAAGAACCTATGATAATGGCAGATGGAGTGCATTAAGTACAGCTGTGTTTACAGTCGGCCAAATTTCAGAATCCTTACGCATTACAGAGATTATGTTCCATCCGGCAAATGGCAATTCGGAACTTTACAGCAGAGATGATTTTGAATTTATTGAATTTAAAAATATTGGAAATGAAGGTCCTATAAATCTAGCAATGATTCATTTTACAGATGGTATAAACTATACCTTCCCTTCTTATAATCTTTATCCGGGAGATTATATTGTTCTTGTAAAAGATATAGAAGCCTTTTTATCAAGATATCCGGATACGGATTCCTCTAAAATTTTGGGACCTTTTTCCGGGAACCTTAATAATGCAGGAGAAGCTTTAGTATTAAGAGACGGCAATGAAGAAATTATTTATAATTTTTCTTATTATGATAATTGGTATAAAATTACTGACGGATCCGGATTTTCTTTAACTATTAAAGATCCTTTTATTTCAGATACTTCAGAGTGGAACAATCAGGAAACCTGGCAGTCCAGTTCTGTTATAGATGGTACTCCATTAAAAGATGATACTGGTACACCTTTTATACCGGATGCAGTTATAATTAATGAATTATTAGCACATTCCCATGATAATGCTCCTGACTGGATAGAATTATACAACACTACAGCGAGTCCAATAAATATTAGCGGCTGGTATTTAAGTGATGAAGACCATCCTAATATTACAAAATTTGAAATTGCAGAAGGAACAATAATACCTGCAAAAGGATACATCGTTTTTACAGAGGATGAAGATTTTGCAAATGAAAACAATCCGGGATGTAATACTCCATTTTCTTTAAATGATGATGGTGAAGCAGTTTATCTTACTCCTGCAATAAATGGCCGAATTATTGAAGAAAATATTTCTCAGAGTTTTGGAGCTTCAGAAACCGGAATCTCCTGGGGCTTGCATATTAAGAGTACTGGAAATACTGATTTTGTACCTTTAAAAATCAATACTCCTGGAATACTAAATTCAGAACCAAAAATAGGGCCTGTTGTTATAAATGAAATTATGTATAATCCTTCAGGTGACGGCGATGCAGAATACATAGAACTTCTAAATACAGGTTCAGAACCTATTATTCTTTTAAATGATAAACTAAATTTATCCTGGAAGTTTATTGATGAAGGTGGGATTGATATTAATATTTCGGGTTCGGATGAACCTGTTATTATTAATCCTAATGAATGTATATTACTTGTAAAAGATAAGTATATATTTAATTTCGAATATTCTGTACCGAATGAAACACAGATTTTTGTCTGGGGCCCAAATGGAAAACTCAGTAATAAGGGTGAAGAAATCATGCTTCTAAAGCCCGGCGAATTGGATAACAATAATGAGCCTGCATATATACAAATAGATATTGTTAATTATAATGACAAGAACCTATGGCCGGAAGCTGCAGACGGAAACGGATACTCTTTGCATAGGAAAACACCGGAAGATTATGGTAATGATCCGGGCAACTGGGAAGCTCTAAAGCCTACTCCCGGTTTGCAATAGAATACTTTAACTGGCTGCCAGGCCTTCCATACATTTATAAAGGTCTCGATCCAGCATAGGATCTATAAAATATATAATCCGGCGCGACTCATCCTGTGTAAGATCTATATATATTTTTCTTGGATCCTTTATCATTCTGTTTACATCAAAGCCAAGTAATTTTAATTTTGGTTTTTCTGAAAATACCGGCGACACAACACCTAATCTTTTTACACAGGGCCTGCTCTGAAAGTGGCCTATTGTATCAATCTGGCAGATCTCGAATATTGTAGAACCGGAATATGTAATTGATGTAAGAACAATAAAATCACCTTCCCTTAAAACCTTTTTATTATTGCACAAGCTTATTGCAACATAATCGAGGAATTCATGAATTATTCTACTTGTATATGTAAAAAATGAATTGTTAATTATAAGTTTAATTGCTTTTTCTGATGAGTATGCTTTTCTCCACGGCACATCAGATGTTAATGAAGCATATTCAGATGCTATTGCTAAAACATTTGCGTCTTCATTATATTGAATATTAACTTTAAACCTGTTTAATTGTTCCGCCATATCTTTTGCAATATTTAATCTTTTATGATCTTTGCAGTAATCTTTTATCAATTCTTCCAATTTCTTAATAATTAGATTTATTCCAGGATAGTTATTATCATTTTTATCTTCAAAACGGGGCCTGTGATGTGTAAGAATTGAATATTTAGCATTTGCACTAAGAACTGGATCGTGCGCTACCATTAAGTATGAGAGAAACGGGTGTTTTTTAATATAAGTCATATTATGAATTGAAAGGCCTGTATAATAGGCATATGCATTTGATAACATCCTATATCACATAACATGGAACTCATCATTAAATCTGTGACACTATCCTTAATTCTAGCTCTGTCTTTGTAATTTAAAACAGAACGCATACCCCTTGTTTTCAAAGCCATAGCAACAACCGTTCTTTTTACAGCTAATTCCACATCATAAGGTGTATTTCTATCTTTTATCATATCTAATATATTGATTATTCCGGTCATAGTATCATCCTGGCCAGAGAAATTTGAGAATACTATTTTCATTCTCTCATATATCTGCTGTGTTTTTGCTGGTTTCAAAGAAGTTGATTTTATATGATTAAAAAGAATTTCTGTACTATTTGTGAGAGCTGCTGTAATACTCTTATTTATAAGTTTTGTATTTGTAAGACCTTCCGGAATTTCATTAGCCGGTTTTATATTAATACCAAGATCCTTGATATCCGCATTATTAAAGTAAATAACTCTGCCTTTAAATTTTAATAAGCCATTAACTTCTCTTTCTGAAATGTTTTTCTTTTTATAAATTAAAATCTGCCCTTCTCTATTATAGAAATGCACAGGAACAGCTCTTAATTCTTTAATTTGTTTTATAAATTCATCCGAGAAGTTAAATAATTTTAAATCCAGCATTTTATTTCCTATTGGTGAAATTATTAAAAAAATATTTCTGCTGTTTTAATTTTAGGTAATATCTTAATTATCATTTAAATATATATCAGAATATTATAATTATTCAATCGTTTTTAAGTATTTAATTCATAATTTGCTACTTCAAATAACTCTGTTATATAGGGGCTTTTATTGCCTGATATTTGATTTGCAATTTGCTGGTATCCGATGAATGCAGAATATATTTTAAATGCTTTTAACTCTGCATTCTTTCTCTCATGTGACATCGAAATAAAAAGTTCGGCTAAATATTTTAATCGTTCATTATCTATTCTCACCTGATATTCTCTTACTATAGGATTATATAATGCCCATGCTCGTATAGCGAGTTCGGTTTTTCTCGGTATTTTTAATGTCAGCATTAAAAGAGTTTTTAGTTTCTCATTAGGGGAACTACAATTTTTACTTTTCTGAATAATATCGGTGGTATAAAGATTTCTCCAGCGTTCTAGTAGTTTTTCTGCATAAATTCCATACGAATTATAATGATGATAAAAAGCACCCTTTGTTTTTCCAATTCTATGTACAAGATTATCAATTGTAAGACTCTGAGGACCTTCTGTGGCTAGTATGTCCATACCAATTTCAAGCCAGATATTTTTCTTTTTTTCTTTTTTTCTTGACATTTCAGGCCCTGTGTATTAAATTCCATACCATACGGTATGGTATTGCTATATTTTATTACTTATTTTGATATTATAATATTTTTAAATATGGGAAGCAATATCATACTTAAATTATATTTTAAGGATTATTTATATGAAAACAGCAAATAAGAAACTTGAGAAAATTATTTTTCCAAAAACAAGAGGACATATATGTTTAACGGCACATCCGGAAGGTTGTGAATATAATGTAAAATCTCAGATCGAACAGGTAAACAAGCATAACTCTACAATAAAAAATGTACTTGTAATTGGTTCCAGTACTGGTTATGGACTGGCAAGTACTATAACTTCATTATTCGGCTATGAAGCTGATGTACTTGGAATTTGTTATGAGAGACCTGCCAGCGGTGAAAGAACAGCATCACCAGGATATTACAATATAGCTGCTCTGCATAAAAATGCAAAATCTTCCGGTAAAAACATAAGAACAATTAATGGCGATGCATTTTCTAATGAAATTAAACAACAAACAATTAAAACTTTAAAAAATCATTATGGAAAACTTGACCTTATTATTTACAGTATAGCTGCACCAAAAAGAAAAGATCCATTTTCTGATGCTGTATATTCCAGTGTAATTAAGCCTATAGGAAGACAATATATAACTAAAACAATTAACCTTCAGACAGATGAAGTAATAAACAAAGCAGTAGAACCTGCAACAATTATGGAAATTCATGAAACAGTAAATGTTATGGGGGGCAGCGACTGGGAATTATGGATAAATGCTCTTTTAGAAGAAGGACTTATCAATACTGGCTGTAGAACTTTAGCATACAGTTATATTGGTTCGAAAGTAACAGAAAAGGTATACAGATCCGGTACAATCGGGGCAGCAAAAGAAGACCTTGAAAAAACTGCATTATATCTTAATGAGAAATTGCATAAACAGATAAGCGGTAATGCCTGGATATGTGTAAATAAAGCACTTGTAACTCAGGCTTCCAGTGCTATTCCTTCGATCCCGTTATACTTAAGCCTTTTATTCAATGTTCTTAAGCAAAGAGATGAATCCTGCATAGAGCAGATTATCCGCCTTTTTGAAAATCATATTGCACCGGATAAATTCCCGGTTTTAGATACTGAAAGCAGAATCCGTCTTGATGATATAGAAATGGAGCCGGAAGCTCAGAAAGAATTATTAAGCAGCTGGAAAAAAGTTACAACTGATAATCTCTTCGACCTTGGAAATCTTGATAAATTTAAAAATGATTTTCTTAAATTATTCGGATTTAATATTGATAAGATTGATTACAACAAACCAGTGGATATTAATGTAGAGTGGTAAGTTTACCGGTCGCCGGTTGCCGGATGCTGTTTCAGATTAACACTATATATGACTGTTTAATATTTTACCGTCAATAGCATCGCATACGATATCAATACTATTGAGTTTTGTTGTTAAGATCTTTTAAAAAAAACAAGTTATTCTGATTAATACAGATATGTTATGTATATCCACCTAATTCAGGAATTAATAAAGTTGCAACCTTGTATCCTACTTTGAAATCGCTTACATCAGATTCATTTTTTTTATTATACCTACAATATCAATTCCCGGTGTAAATGGTATTTTTGGGAGCCCCGGAAATTTAATTTGCCGCATTAGAACTCAAGGTTTAACTTGTCATCATGCTCTATTGTATAAATCTGCTTAGAAATAAATATATCCACAAGCTTCTTGTCTAATTGAGTTCCTGCAACTTCCTGGATAATAGAAAGAGCATTTTCTCTGGATAAGGCCGTTCTGTATGGTCTATCACTCGTCATGGCGTCATATGCATCACTTACTGCAAGAATACGTGAGCAAAGGGGTATTTTATCGCCCTTTAATCCTTCAGGATACCCACTGCCATCGATGGCCTCATGGTGATGCCTTACCATAGGTACAATTTTATGAAAGAACTTTATAGTGCCTATTATCTTTGCTCCAATATCACTATGTTTTTTAATTTCTGCAAACTCATCATCGGTAAGCATACTGCTTTTATTTAAAATAGCTCCGGCAATTCCGATCTTTCCAATATCGTGAAGTATAGCACCAAGTTCCAGACTAAATTTCTACTTTGGTAAAATTAAATTCTTTTCCCAGAGCAAGAGAATAGTCTCGTACTCTAACACAATGACCGCGTGTATAGGGGTCTTTTGCTTCAATGGTTTGCGATAATACAATAACCGAATCAATATTTGCCCGCTTCAGGATAATATTCTTTTCTTGCAGCAGCATTTTCTTTTGCTCCAACTCTACTGCATAATCCTTCCATGCAAACTGGTTAAGATAACCTCTAAAAATCAATTGATACCCGGAGCATAAGACAAATCCAAAAATCCCTAATGTGCCTGTGGGCAAAGAAGGAAGTGACCATATGTTATAAGTTGTCTGATAAAATGCACCTACAATCATTACAGTTGCCATTATGCCAAGTAATAAATGAAAGGACGATTTCAATTTAAAATAGTATACGTACAGAATTATATTCACCAGTAATAATAAAGGAAAGGTAAAAACTGCCAAGAGGGCTTGAGAAAGGGGTTTTCCTGCACCAATGAAAATCAATAGGAAAAACCTTCAAATTTAGCCTCAAGCTTTGAATACCTTAAAATAGCTACAAATGACAGAGTTAAGCAATATGGAAATATAACAAGAGGAAAAATTAGCTCATGTGTAGCCAAATCCGACATTATCACCTTCTAATAACACTATAATGAACTAATGAAGTATTTTCAAAAAATTGCTTTATAGGGTAATTGCTTATTGCTTAACTATTTTATATATTCTCTTACTTTTATTTCAATTCCATAAATATTCTCAGAAACAGTAAAAGCCATCTCATTGAATTCTGGCCCTCTGAAAGCCTGCCGGGCGTTGAGATAACTGCCCCAGGGTTCTGATGGCCCAAAAAGACCGAAATCCAGCTCTTCATTACTATTTTCATCCTGAAAAACTTGAATAGCATATGACCCGCCAGGTACATTATTAAATTCAAAAAGGACAAAACCTAGTTCATTTTCTTCTTCACCCACTATCAAAATCAAACTAGTGTCATGTCATGCTTGAATAGACGCACAGAATAGTATATAATTCCTTCAACCATGGGAGGGGATTATGATAAAATATAAAATTACTTTAACAGATCAGGAACGAGAAGAGCTTAAA
>SDBV01004745.1_pt1 | contig 19381 bp, 17 predicted proteins | sample 2277081 | NCBI WGS metagenome assembly SDBV01 (sample SAMN10402039, study PRJNA504765) | marine sediment metagenome | isolation source: marine sediment core GS10_PC15, 223 cmbsf | place: Arctic Ocean: Southern Knipovich Ridge | collected 2010
AAGGACAATGGCGAAGCCTACCAGGGCAACATTGACCATGGCAATGGCCCCGCCGGCGTTTAAGTTAAAGAACCCGATAACCTGAAAGTGGATCAAGGTAGGCAGGACGTAGAAGTTTCCGCCAAGGATCGCCGGAACACCGAAATTCCCCACCGCCCGCATGAATACGATCAGAGTGCCGGCCACGATGGCCGGCATAACCAGGGGCAGCGTTATCGTGCTGGTGACCCGCCACCGGGAAGCCCCCATGATTTCGGCGCTCTCCTCGATAAAAGGGTCCGCCGAAACCAGGGCTCCGTAGGCTAAAAGGAAAACAAAGGGATAGGTGCTCATGGTAATGGCGATGATGACCCCCGGCGCCCCATAGATGTCCGGCAGTGTAACTCCGAAACCCTGGTCTAGAAGGTAGTTGACCACCCCCTGGCGCCCGAAGAGCAGGATCCAGGAGTAGGCCCCGACAAAGGGCGGGAGGATCAAGGGTAAGGTCCCCAGGGTAAGAAAAAGAGCCTTGAACGGGGTCCGGGTCTTGGCCACGAAGTAGGCCATGGGAATGCCAATCAAGAGGGAGAAGAGCACACAGAAGAAGCCCACGGTCAGGGTGTTGAGCAGGGCGCCCCGGTAGAGAGTCGAAGTTGAAAACTGGGAGAAATTAGCCAGGGTCAGGTTTTTAAGGGCCGGCTCGTCTCCAAGTTTGATGAAGCTGTTGAACACCACCTTGGAGAGGGGATAGGCAATAAACAACACCAGGATAGTGAGCGCCAGGCCCAGAACCAGGTAGGGAGTAAGCTCAAAAGATTTCAGTCTTTGCTTGATTGTCGCCGGCATCATGCTATGCCTGGTCCAGCTGATTTTTCTGGTCGGAGGGAAAGAGCTTGGCTCCCTCTGCCTGGAGCCTCACGGTCACCGGGTCTCCTACTTTGACCCCGTCAACACGGCGGTCCTGATCGACCAGGATTTCCTGAGGAGTTGTCTTTTGAAAGATCTCGACAAAGTAGCGGACCACGGAACCGAGGTAGAGGATCACCTTGACCTCTCCCTTGACGGTGTTGGCCCCGTCCGCTGCCGCCACGACCTTCATCTGCTCGGGCCGTACAAAGAGGATGCCTTGCTTGTGGGGAAAACCGCGGATACTGTCGGAGCCGGTTTCCAGTACGATTTGCTCACCGGATGGAAAGGTCAACATGGTGGACCCATTGTTTTTCACAGCACAGTCGAGAAAGTTGGCCTGACCGATGAAATCGGCAACACGGATCGAGTTGGGGTTCTCGTAGATCTCGTCAGGCAGACCGACCTGGCTTACCTTGCCGTCGTGCATGACAGCGATCCGGTCGGAGATGGAGAGGGCTTCCTCCTGATCGTGGGTCACATAGATCGTGGTGACCCTGGCCTGCTGCTGGATCCGCCGGATCTCCTCGCGCATGTAGACCCTCAATTTTGCGTCCAGGTTGCTCAAGGGTTCATCCAGGAGAAGCAGCTCCGGGTCGTAGACCAGGGCCCGGGCCAGGGCAATCCGCTGCTGCTGCCCGCCGGAAAGCTCGCTCGGCTTCCTCTTTTGGGTCGTTTCCAGCCCCACCATCTGAATGATACGGCTTACCCTTTCCTCGATCTCCCTCTTCGATGTTTTGCGCATCCTCAAACCGTAAGCTACGTTTTCAAAGATGGACATGTGCGGGAAGAGGGCGTAACTTTGAAAGACCATGCCGATATTCCGCCGGAACGGGGGCACCGCCGTGTAATCCCGGCCCAAAAAATCAATGGACCCGCCGGTCGGTTTCTCAAACCCGGCAATACAGCGCAGGGTGGTGGTCTTGCCGCAGCCGCTGGGCCCCAGGAGGGTGAACAACTCTCCCTCGCGAATATCCAGAGAAACATCGTCCAGGGCCTGAACCTGTTCGTGTTTGCCGCCGAAGACCTTGACAAGATTTCTGATTGACAGAGTAACCTTTCCGCTCTCTTGCTTCATGATCGAGGCGCCTCGTGTCGTGAAAAAGCAATTAAAAAAAGCATGCACAATCTATAAGACCATGCATGCCTGTTCGATCGTTACCTGGTGGCGAAGATCTCGCCGAACTTCTGCAGGTAGTCGTTCCTGCTGTCCGCGGCCTTGTTCGCGTCATACTCGAAGAACTTGATCTGCGACGTGGGCTTGAGTCCCGGAGGCGGCGGCACATCGGGCCTGGTCATTCTCCGGTAGTGGGGAGCCTGAGAAATAATGGTCATGGCCTCCTTCGTAGTCAGAAAGTCCATCCATAACTTGGCATTTCCTAAATTCGGTCCACCCTTGATGATGCCCGAAGCATCGAAGCGCAGGCCCGTTCCTTCAGTGGGGTATACCGCCTCTACGGGGTTGCCCCTGGCCTTTTCGGCAAAGACATTGCCTTCCCCGGTAATGCCGATGGCAAACTCTCCCCTCCCCACCAAGGTGTAGACCAGTCCGGATTTGGGCACGAAAGTGGTTACTTTGCGGACATTGTTGATATGGTCCCAGCCGTAGAGCCCCACCATCTGAAAGAGCTGGGCGTAGGCCGATCCGGAGAGGGCCGGGTTGGCCATGACAATTTCGCCGCGCCACTGCTTGTCCCCCAGGTCCTTCCAGCTCTTGGGGGCTTTGGCCAGGGGCACCCGGTCGGTGTTGATAATAAAGGCCTGGATGTTGAAGCTGAACCCAAAGTACTTATTCCCCCTGGTGTCCTTTACATTGTCGGGAAACTTGGCAGCCTCGCGGACCCTGTAGGACTGCAGCAGGTCGTACACGACCTCCATGTTCTCCTTGGCCATGGCCATGATAATGTCGCCCTGGGGCCGCCTGGCCTCTGCCTTGACCCGGGTGATTATTTCCCCTGAGCCCAGTCGCATAAGCTCCACATCGATGCCGCGGTTCTTGACCTTGAAGGCCCGAGTCAGGTCCTCACCCATCTCCACAGAACCGGCGTTGTAGATGACCAGTTTCCCGTCTGCCGAGACGAGCACGGCGCCGGACAGCAGCATCAAGCCGATCAGCAGCGTCATCAATCCTCTTTTCATGGCTTTCTCCTTATTAGATGAATATTCATCATCGAGTATGCTGGGAAAAAAAGCGGCTGTCAACCGCGACGATTTTTCTGAATAGTCCGTCAGCTAATCAGCGGTCACCAAATGGTGGCAACATGGGCATAATCGATTATTTTCCTGTCGGAAGTAACAAGGCGTGCTCCATGCCTGCGCGCAAGGGCTACGATGATGCGGTCCGCGGGATCTCTATGAAAATCACCCGGCAATTGCGTGCTTGCTATGGCGTCCAATGGCAAGAGCGGCTCAATAACAATGTGTGCATAGGAAGAAGCCTTCTTATACCATTCGTAAATTTCCAGTGGCAGTTCAAGCTTGCCGATCTGGCATTTTACGGCCACCTCCCAAACGGATATGACAGACACCAGCATACCTTGCGAAGCTTCTGCTTCCTTAATGGCCTTTATCGCTCTCTTTGAAAGTTTTGCAGGTTGATGCATCCACCACAGCCAGCTTTGCGTATCCAGAACGATCATTTCTCGAGAACATGCCACAGTTCAGGCATCGGCTCGTCGAAATCTTTGGAGATAGTGATGGGAAACCGGCGGAGAGGGTATTTTTCTTGCTCAGATTCTGTATTTTCCAAGGGCACGATGTTTGCTATCGGTTTGCCGTACCGTAAAATAGTAATTGTTTCATGAGATTTACTTATTTTTTTCAGAATCTGAGGAAGAGAGTTTCGCACTTCAGAGATGCTCAAAGATTTCATCTATGCAGCCCCTGTCAATCATCGTTCTTGTACAACAAGTTTAATACAAGACGACAGCGGTGTCAAGAACAGGACGGCATCAATATATCAACTATTTAATATCGAATGTGGCGGTCGTTGCCGTCTCTCTCTCGATTAAGAGATGAGATACGTGTCGATGGTCTCGGGCATTATCTCGAATACATTGCGGGCCGGGCCGGTCATGTAAACGGGGGACCCCTTTCCGTCCCACTCGATAACAAGATCGCCGCCGAGCAGATGCACGGTGGCCTTCTTCCCGGCTCGACCATCGAGCACCGCCGCGACAAAGGTCGCGCAGGCGCCGGTTCCGCAGGCCAGGGTTTCCCCGGCGCCGCGTTCCCACACGAACATCGTGATTTCGTCTTCCGTGTCTACGCGGGCAAATTCGACGTTTGTCTTTTGGGGAAAGACCGCGGTGTGCTTCTCGATCAGCGGTCCGCGCTGGAGGGCCATGGGCCGGGGATCGTCGGTGAACTTGACCACGTGAGGATTGCCCATGCCCACGTAAATCAGATCGTGCACTCCGTTCGAGCTCACGCGGACTATACCATCGTCGTCGGGCTCGGCGACGACCTGGTCCGGGTTCCGGGTTTCAGGCACTCCCATGTTGACTCTGACTACGGCTTCGGCCCGGGAGTTTTCCCGTATGTCGAGAACCAGGCGGCCGGCGTCGGTGTCCACCGCAAATTCGGTTGGCACCGAGATTTCCTTGTTGTCCGCCAGGTATTTTGCGAGACACCGGATGCCGTTGCCGCACATCTCCGCATCGGAACCGTCGGGGTTGAAAAACTTCATACGATAGACGGCATCTCGAGTGCGCGAAGGCATTATAGCTATGAGGCCGTCCGAGCCGACTCCGAAATTCCTGCGGCATATAGTGCTCACCACACGGCGTACCTCGGCGGTGCCGGCGTCAAAGGCCTTCCCGGGATCCATGAACACCACGAAATCGTTGCCGCAGCCGTGCATCTTCACGATCGGGTATGCGTGTGTTATATCCTGCAGCCTCATGGCGCCTCCTCCAGACCGAGCTCATTCTGAGTCATCTGGTCCAGGGTCTGACGCTTTCTGATGAGCGCGAGGCTGCCGTCAGTTCTCAGGCAGGCTTCGGGGGCCTGGGCGTGGGAGTTGTAATTGAAAGGCGTCATGGCGGCGCAGTAGGCCCCGCACCCGCCGATAACCACGAAGTCACCGATCTCGGGTTCCGCCATGATGCGCGGAATGACGTGCCCCAATTCGTCAAGGCTCTGGGAATCGCCGCTTTCGCAGCATCTGCCCACGACGACCCGAGCATCCCGCTCGGCGTCGAGGCCTTCGAGCTGAAACTCCGACGACAGGAGTTCGGCATTGCGTGACACTACATAGAAGGGATGCCGCGACCCGTACATCAAGGGCCTGGCGTTTACTTCCATGCCCCCGTCGAGCACGAGAAACTGAAACCCGCCCGGACCGGTCTGTTTCTTGTCGATGACGGTGGATATCAAGAGCCCGGCGTTGGCGATCACGTAGGTGCCCGGCTCCACCTCCATTATCAGCTTGCGACCGGTTCGCTTTTCGAACGATCGGATCTTGTCCCTGGCGTAATTGCCAAGGTCCTCGAGATCCGCCGACGCTTCGCCCGGCATGCGTGCCACTTTCAGCCCCCCGCCGAAGCACACGCTCACCGCGTCGGGAAAGTAGCGTTCTACGAATCCCAGCTCACGGTCGATATTCTCCCGCCACTTTTCGGGATCGGCGCCCGAACCGATGTGCTCGTGAACGTGATCGATCACGAGACCGTTCTGCCTTGCAAGCCCTGTCGCCGCCTCTATATCGGTCAGGTGAACTCCGAAGCACGAATACTTGTCACCCGTGTTTCTCGTGGCGCTCTCTCCTGAACCTACGCCCGGGTGAACCCGCATTGCGAGCCTTAGGCTGCGGGGTTTTGCAAAATCCATGATGAGGGAAAGCTGCCGGAGAGAGCACACATTGTACGTCATGCCCGCGTCTATGAGTTTTTCGAGCTCGTCCCGTTCTTCGAGAAGCGATACCTCCTGGGTCGTGAGCATGATCTTTTCAGGTAGAATACCGGCCCGGGCAGCCCGTCGCGCTTCGTTGAGGGAGCTGGCGTCTATTCCGAAACCCTGCCCGGCGATTACCTGCAGCAGGGTTCTGTTCGAATTCGCTTTCATTGCGTAGCGGGCCTGCATGCCGAAGGCATTGGGCATGGCAAGGATTTCCCTGCAGCGCTTGACTATGGAATGCTCATCATACAGATAGAGGGGGGTGCCAAACCGCCGGGCGGCCTGGACGATGTCGTCGGTTGTGGCCGCCCCGATCGAATCGGGTGTCAGTCTTTGCCCCATGGGCGTGCTCCAAGTGACTCGTTTATTTGCCTAATGTGCATTAGATGGCCCGGAAAGACAAGCATCCGGAGTTTTTTCTTCTCCCGCTGTTTTATGATCTCTGCAATCGCGCTATAATAGGGCCACGGGCGATGATTGAAACCCGAAATAATTCAAACCCGAAAGGTGGTGAGGTATGGGGAAATCCCTGGCTCTCTCGCTTACCGTGCCGGCGGCCGTCATGGTCGAATCGGCAGGGGGCATGGAATTCGAAGAGGACACCTTTGCGACGGCCGCCGGAGACTTGACGATCACCTTTATCGGCCACGGCACGCTGATGCTGCGTCTCGCCGACAAGGTGATCCACGTCGACCCGTGGACTCGCCTGGCGGACTACGGCCGGCTGCCCAAGGCCGACCTGGTGCTCATCACCCACGACCACAGGGACCATCTGGACCCCAAGGCCATAGAGGCCGTCAAGAAATCGCGGACCGTCGTTGTCCTGACGGAGAAATGCGCCGAGAATCTCAAAGGCGGGACGGTTATGGCCAACGGCGACACCAAAACCGTAGACGGTATCGAGATCGAAGCCGTACCGGCCTACAACCTGGTGCACATGCGGGGCTCGAGCCCTTACCACCCCAAGGGCCATGGCAACGGCTACGTTTTGACTCTGGGCGGCAAGAGGGTGTATATCGCCGGTGACACCGAGAATACGCCCGAGATGAAGGCTCTCGAGCAGATCGATATCGCCTTTCTGCCGATGAACCTTCCCTACACCATGACGCCGGAAATGGCGGCCGATGGGGCAAAGGCCTTCCAGCCCAAAGTGCTGTACCCGTATCACTACGGGGATACGGACGTGAGCAAGCTGGCCGCTTTGCTCGAACCCGAAGCAGGTATCGACCTGCGCATTCGTTCGATGAAGTAACGGACCGTGCGGCCGTCTCAAACCACGACAACGTTCACCCGCCGGCCCTCCAGGTAGCGCCGTTCCCGTTCAGGGATCCCATCATCGGTCACGAGGTGGGTGATTTCCTCGGGGTAGAAGAGGTTGGCCAGGTGCACGCGGCCGAACTTGCTCGAGTCGGTCAGCACGAACACCTCGCGGCTCTTGCGTACGATCAGGCCCGATATTTCGGCCCGCGGCATGTTGGTGCTGGTGAAACCGCTCTCGATAGTGTAGCCGTCCACCCCGATAAAGGCCTTGGTGAAGTGCACGTGTTCCAGGCACAGCTTTGTCAACTGCCCGACCAGGCTCTCGCTCTCGTGCTGGTAGAGCCCGCCGAGCAGAATGATGTTGGCCTGCGCGCTCTTTTTCAGCTGCCCGGCGATAAAGACATTGGTGGTGATGATGTTGACGTTCGGCCGCCGGCCGAGTTCTTTGATTAAAATAGCATTGGTGGAGCCTGACTCTATCAGGATGGTCTCGTCTCGATCGATAAAATCAGCGGCCCGGCGGGCGATGGCCAGCTTCCTGTCGTAGTTTACCACCAGGCGTTTGCGTATGTCGTCCGCCGACTGCAGCACCGCGCCGCCATGGACGCGCTGCAGGAAGCCCTCGCCCTGCAGGTAGTTCAGGTCCTGGCGGACCGTAACGGCCGAGACGCCGACTAGATCGGCGAGCTCATTGACCGACGCCTCGTTGCGGCCGGCCAGCAGGTCTATGATCTTGCGCTGTCGCTGGTTCATGGATCACTCGAGCAGCAGAGCCGCCGCGCCGATCAGGCCCGCATCGGCGCCGATTTCGGAACGGGCGATATCGATGGGGTCGAACAGCATGTTTCCGGCTAAGGCGTGGAATTTTTGCTTTATGCGCCGGAAATACGCCTCGCCCCAGTTCATCAGACCGCCTCCCAGCACGATTGCCGGGGGGTTGAATATCTGGAAGAGATTGTAGAGGCCGATGCCCACGTAGTCGGCGCATTCGAAGACCACCGCACGGCACAACTCGTCGTTCCCGTCCAACCCCTGCTTGAGGGTTTCGCCGGTTATTTGCTCCGGATCGCTGAAGTCCAACCCGGTGTGTACACCGGCATCGAGCTTCCGGCGTACCAGCTGGGGCAGCGCCAGGCCGCCGGCCTGGGCCATGAGGCAACCGTAGTTGCCGCACCCGCAGCGGATCTCGCTGTGAGGGTTGACGATGGTGTGGCCGAACTCGCCGGCCGTGCCGGTCATGCCGCGGTAGATCTTACCGTCCAGTATAATGCCCACGCCTATGCCGCTGCTGACCGTCATGAACAGCATGCTGTCGTAGCTCGCGCCGGCCCCGAATTTGAACTCGGCGAAGCTCTGCGCATTGGCATCGTTGTCGACGATCGTGCGCACGGAGAAGTGTTCCTGCAGAGCCGCGCGGATAGGGAAATCCCTCTTCCAGCCTCTAAAGTTGGAGCTCGTGATGGCGATGCCTTCCCGGAAACGCAGGTGGCCGGGAAAGGTCATGCCGATGCCGGTGAGCTCCGGTTCACCGATCCGGTGTCGTTCCAGGAGCCTGCAAATCATGTCCCGAACCTGGCGGATTACGTCGGGCGCCGTCTTGGCTGCGTGATCGTGCGCGATCGAACGGTCTACGAGCCCGCCCGTCGGTGTGACCAGGCCGACGGAGAGTTTCGTGCCGCCGAGATCCACGCCGCAGAGAAGCTTGCCCATGGGCCCGCCTACCGCCTACAGGGAGTGCTCGGTACGGGCCATTATGTCGTCCTGCGTATCCGGAGAGAGCACCGTGAAGAAGGCCGAATAGCCGGCCACCCGCACCACCAGGTCCCGATAGCTCTCAGGATCATCCTTGGCGGCTTGCAGGGTGTCCCGGCTGACGATGTTGTATTGGACATGCCACCCCTTGAGGTCGTCGAAAAAGGCGCGCAGCATGGCGATGAGCTTCTGCTTGTCGCGTTTCTCCTTGATAGCTGCCGGCGAGAGCTTTTGATTCAGCAGCACGCCGCCGAGGATCGCGTGGGTCGGCAGCTTGGCCACCGATTTGAAGACGGACGTCGGCCCGTGAGTGTCGGTGCCGGATGAGGGAGAGCACCCCTCCGCCAGGGGGGTATACGCCTTACGCCCGTCCGGCGTAGCCGGTACCACGGCGCCGGATGGCACGTTGGCCGAGATGCTGGAAGTTCCGGCGTAATAGGCGCCGCCTACCGGCCCCCTTCCGCAGCGGGTGTTGCGGTACCGCTCGAGCTCGGTAATAAAAACCATGTAGGCTTCCCGCAGCAGGCCGTCCACGTAGTCGTCGTCGTTGCCGTACTTGGGGGCGCCGTTCAGCAGCAGTTGGCGCAGCCTTTCGCCCTCGGCGCCCTGAAAATCACTTTCCAGCGCGGCGGTCAGTTGCTCCCGGGAGATTCTCTGATCTTCGTAAACGAGCTTCTTCAGGGCTGCCAGGGAGTTGCCCAGGTTGGCGATACCGACCTGCAGCCCGGAGATAAAGTCGTACTTAGCCCCTCCCTCTTTGAGGGTTTTGCCGCGCTCGATGCAATCGTCCACCAGGGCCGAACACAGCACGTCGGGCACGGTTTCCTCCACGGCGGTATCCACCGCGGTGTCGATGGCCACCGTAGCTCGGGTATAATATCGGATCTGCCTGTTCCAGGCCTGCATGACCTGGTCGAAACTTTCGAAATCGCTCAGCGTGCCGATGCCGGGACAGAAAGTTTTTCCGGAACGGGTGTCGGCGCCGTCGTTCAGCGCGGCCAGCAGAACGCGCATAAAGTTGAGGAAGCCCATGCCGGTGCAGCGATAGCCCCACTTTCCCGGGACGGCCACCTCTATGCAGCCTATGGCCGAGTAGTTGTACGCGTCCTCCCTTTCTACACCGAGTTCCAGGAACGAGGGTATCACGATCTCGTCGTTGTTGAAGGCCGGCATGCCGAAGCCCTTTTCTATGACCTGGACGCAGCGCGTCATAAACTCTTCGCTGATGCCGCGGTGGTAGCGCACGGAGAGGTTGGGCTGCGTGAGGCGCATGCGCCCCACCGAGTCGAGGATAAGAAAACTTAGCCGGTTTACCGCGTCTCGGCCCTCCGTCGTTTGCCCGCCGATGGTCACGTTTTGGTAGAGCGGGCTGCCCGCGGAGTAGCGGGTGTGCGACCACGGGCGGATCTTGCTGATAGACAGCAGCTTGAGCCAGGTGCACGCCAACAGCTCGAGGACACGCTCGTCGTCGATGTCCCCGCGTTCGCTGTCACGCTCGTAAAAGGGATAGAGGTACTGATCCATTCGTCCCAGGGAAACGGAATGACCGTTGCTCTCGATCTGCAGGGTCAACTGCATGAAAAAGGTCAGCTGCAGAGCTTCGTAGAAACTGTCCGGCGGTTCGGCTGCTATGCGGGCACAGGTGTGATGGATGGACTCAAGCTCCGCCCGTCTACGCTCATCTTTTTCGACCTGGCTCATGACCAGGGCCAGCTTGGAAAAGCGCCTGATAAAAGCCTGACTGGCGGACAGGACGATTTCGACCGCCTTGTAGAACTGCTCCCTCTTGAGATCGCCGTAGACCGTCAAGTCGAGGGACCGGCGCTTTTCGGCCACCCACCGTACGTAACCCTCCAGCCCCAGGCGCAGGATCTTTTCGAAGTTGACGGCCAGGTGGGCATCGCCTGACGTCAGATTGCCGACAGCGTGGATGATGCCCGAATCCAGGATCTCGTGCATCTCGTCGGGCATGAGCTCCAAGCCCTTTTCCAGCAAAGTCTTGCCCTTCCAGTAGGCGCATATCTCCTTCAATTCGGTCTTGTCGTCTTCGGTCAGGAAGAAGGCGTCCCCGGGCCGTCGATCGAACTCATCCAACTCCTCCAGGATCCAGCCCACCGCGTATTCGGGGAAAATGGGTGCCGCCCTGAGTCGGGAGGACTGGCTGCCGACTATGAGCTCTCCCTCGTCTATGTAGATGCTCATGCGCTCGAGGGTTTCCGCCAGGGCGATGGCACGCTTGACGATCAGCGGTTTGGCTTCGTGGCGCCGATAGACTTCGGTATACATGCGGGCCCGTTCGGTGCACACGCTGGGCTTTGTGGTCAGGTACCTGTCTTTCAGCTTCGCGACGCGCTCCGAAACGTGTTCCTGAGTCGTCATTGTCGGCATTTCTACCTCCGGTGGATTACGGACACAGCCTATAAAGGTTTCGAATGAAAGTCAAGTGCGTTTCGAATTGTCGCCCGTCCGCTCTCAGCGAACAGGCAACACTCTCCGGCCGGGCTTCTGCAGGAAACGGCGTTGCTGTAAGTTGCTGTGAGGGGTATTTTTTTTGCCTGAATGCAGTTATAATTTTATAGAAATACCCCATCCTACGACTAGAGGGTAGTCGCGGCAGACAGATGAGCGGAGATGCGGCAACAAGCAAGTCGCCTGTTAAAGCCCTGCTCGGGCCGGCAGGGCAGGAAAAGGGACAAGCAAAATGAAGGACCAAGAAAAGACAAAAGAACAGCTTATCAGAGAGTTGGAAGAGAAACGCAGAAGAATTGATGAGCCGGCTGGGCGCATGCCGGGCAACCAACAATCTCGGTTCAGCTTTCGGCACATAAAAGATATTGAAAAACTGTCGGGCATTGGTTTCTGGGAGTTTGATGTTGCCGGCGGGGAAATCGGCTGGTCGGATCAGGTTTACATACTTTATGAACGTGACCCGTCTTTGGGTCCGCCCACGGAAGCTGAAGAAGCAAACTACTACTCCCCCGATGAAACAAGCAGGCTGCATGAATATGCCCGTCGTGCGATCGAAAACGGGCAAGAAGCGGAATACGATTTTCAGATCAAGCTGCCCAGCGGCAAGGCAGCCTTTATGACAGGAATCATGCGCATCGCAAAAGATGAGAATGGACGTGTGACAAAGTTGTTCGGGACCTTTCAAGATATAACCGAGAGAAAGCAGGCCGAGGAGGAGCTGAAAAGGCACAGGAACAGACTCGAGCAGTTGGTTGCGGAACGTACGCAAGAGCTGACGAGTATCAACGAAACACTTGTGGAAGACATCGGTAAGCGCAAGCGTGCGGAGGAGGCGCTGCGTGAGAGCGAGCAAAAATACGGCCGGCTGTTCAACGCAGTGCCCGACGCTATCATGATATTCGACAGCGACACGCGCCGTTTCTTGGACATAAACGAGAGTGCGGTGCGCCTGTACGGTTATTCACGTGAAGAGTTTCTCGAGCTAAAGCAATCGGACGTCAGCGCCGATATTGAAAAATCGGACGATTCGATAAAGAAAACTTTGGCGGGAGAGCTCAGAACTATACCCGTTCGCTTTCACAAAAAAAAAGACGGGACCGTTTTCCCTGTAGAAATATCTACCACCTCTTTTGTTATTGGCGACAGGACAGTGCTGTGCGGGGTGGCGCGAGACATCACCGATCGCAAGCATGCGGAGGAGAGGCTCAGCCAGTCTTTAAAGGAAAAAGAGATCCTGCTTCAGGAGGTCTACCACCGGGTCAAGAACAACATGCAGGTGGTTGCCAGTTTGCTGAATCTCCAGAAAAGCAGAATCGAGGACGTAAAAGCAAAGGTGGCATTGGAGCAAAGCCAAAAGCGCGTGCAATCCATGGCTTTGATTCACGAGCTGCTGTATCGATCGGAATCTCTGAGCAATATCGATCTGGGTGAATACATCACGAGCCTTGCAGGCGGTTTGCTGGATACAGGCGGCGTCAAGTTGATTTTGGATGCCAACGATATCAGTCTCGGCATCGATCAAGCCATTCCCTGCGGGCTGGTAATCAACGAGCTTGTAACCAACTCGATCAGGCATGCCTTTTCGAACGATCAACTCGGCCAAATTACCATCAAGGCGCTGTCAGTGGAAGGTGAAATCAAGCTCGAGATCTGTGATAACGGAAAAGGCATGCCGGAAGATTTTGATATTAGAAACGTGGGGACTCTGGGACTCATGCTTGTAAAAGGGTTAGTCGAGAATCAGCTCCATGGAACTTGGGAGATAAACAGCACCACAGCCGGAACCAAGCACGCGATACGCTTCAAGAAAGCAGAATGACATCGAAGCGGGGGTAACGGTCTCGTGCTCACCCAAAATCGGACCCGCGTGTCGCGGCCGTACCCCGCAGCGCCGCTATGCCGGGCCGGCACACTCCGGGCTCTGAGGACTCGCTACAGCTCGACTTCCATCAAGGCCATGATTTTCTTGAGATAGCCCTGCGTTTCATCGGGTGTTAAATGCTTTACATCGTCCCACGTGTCGCAGTCGCCGGTTTGGCATTTTCTGCGGGCGCTCAGCGTGCGCCCTTGCCCGCAGTTGTAGCTGGAGAACATGAAAGCCAGGCGGTCCGCCACCGAGCGGTCGATGTCATCCCACAGCTCGAACAGGTAGTGGTCGTAATAAATGCCTGCGGCGATATTCCACCTGGGATCGGTGATGTCTCCGATCCAGGACTGCTGGAGGCGCCCCTTGATCTCGTCCTTGTAGGTAACCGGCATGATCTGCATGATGCCTTTGGCGCCCACCCAGCTCTTGGCGTCGATCCGCAGTCCCGATTCGGCGATGCCCTGGGCTTTGAACCAGCGCCAGTCGGTAGCCGGCCCGAAAAAGCGTTTGGAGTATTTCCTGAAATGGCCGTCGAAGCGCTCGGTCCAGGTAGAATCATCGACCGGGAGCTCTTTGAGCGGATTCACGTTGGCGTTGCGAGCGGCGCTCTCGATGTCGATATCCCCGGAGGCTTCCCCTGTCTGCTCGATCTGCTGTGATACCCGATCGGTCGGCTGAGACGGTGCGCAGCCTGCAAAGAGGGCGGCGAGCCCGATACAGACGACTCGCTTCAAAGGCCTCAATTCAGTCCCATCCCGATGACCAAGCCAATAGCAACTCCGATACCGATGAACATACCCGCCACCATCATGCCCACCGCGCGGTTGCCGGCCTTGAGCTGCTTTGAGGTGTCGAATGGGGTCAGCTTGTCGATGATTTTGTATCCCAGAAACATGAAGCCGATCGTGATAAAGCCGCCGCCTAAAGAATAGAGAAAATTCAACAGGATCACATTCATTGCTCTCTCCTCCTCCGCTTCCCGCGGATCCTACAGGTACTTGCCTGCGCAGCTTCGAAATTGCTCCACCTTGGAGTCGATCTCGTCGTTGGTGCTCAGTATGGTGACGCCGAAGCCGGCGCCCAGCCCGGCATCGGACACCCCAATGCTGATGTTGATGGCCCGCTCGAGAATGGCGTCGGTCCGCGGCAGCATGCCCGGGCTGTATTCGGCGCTGCCTCCCTTGTCGGTGTAGTAGGGACAGGTGAAGGGACAGCCAACCGAATCGACCACCTTCTTCCCGAGCACGTGCTCCATGTTGTTGTACACGTGCCAGCCGGAATCTGCTATCACGCCGCAGCCGAGCTCGTCGCCCACCTTGCGTGCTGTCTGCTTGTCCGGCATGAGCACGGTCAAAAGGGTTCCGATGTCCCCTTCAGGATCCGGAAGCGTCCGGAATGCCAACCCGTCGATGTCCTGGATACCCTGCTTGAACCGTGCCTTCTTGGCCCTGAGATTCTGCTTGAGGGCATCGATCTTTTGCATCTGCGCCAGGAGCACCGCCGCGGTCAACTCGGTCATTTTGAAACCGAGCCCCAGAACCGCTCGCGAGCCCTGCTCCACACCATGACGTAGAGGGAGGTGCCCCTGATCGTGGATGGCGAAGGCCCGCCGGTAGTGTTCTTCGCTCTTCACCACGACCATGCCCCCGTCGCCCGCCGTAATAGTCTTGTAGTAGTTGAAGCTGAAGGTACCCGTGTCGCCGAACGTGCCGACCGATCGACCCTTGAACGTCGCGCCAAAGGCCTGAGCGCAGTCTTCGATAAGCAGCAGACCGTGCTCGTCGGCCACCCGACGCAGTTCCGCGACGTGGCCGGGATTGCCGAGCATGTGAACCAACATGATCGCCCTGGTGCGGGGGGAGATTTTTTTGCGCACATCCTCGGGGTCCAGGGTGAGCGACTCGTCGATTTCGGCGAAAATCGGCACGGCCCTGGAGTAGACGATAGATCCGATAGACGCGATAAAGGTATACCCGGGCACGATCACCTCGTCGCCGGGCCCTACGCCCAGGGCCGCCATGGCGACGAACAGGGCAGAGGTGCCGGAATTCACGGCCACAGCATACTCGGCGCCGGTTTTCCGGGCGAACTCTTTCTCGAACTGCAGGACCTTGGCCTTGAATTTGGGCTCGCCAGGCCCCGCGTAGCGGTATAGCCACCCAGCCTCGATGACTTCCAAAAGATTTTTCTTTTCCTCTTCTCCGATCAGATACGATCCGGGACCAGGCATGCGATACCTCCTGTTACCTGTGCGACTGCCTCAAAATATCACCGATGCCGAGAACCTGGAAGCACTCACAGTAGGTGCCCCGGGCGAACATAACCGCCCTGTAGCGGTTCAAGCCTTTGGCGGCTTCATCGTACCTGATATCGCCTGTTTGGGATTGGTGCCGCGACAGGGCCGTGACTTTTAGCTCCATGAATTCCGTGATGTCCTCGACGTAGCTGACGTCCTGCAGCGGAACCCAGCTCTCGTATGCCAAAACGGTCTGCACGGCCCACGGAACCGGTCCGCACTCTTTGAACCAGGGACCGGAAGCGCGGCTGATGCCGTCGGACACCAACCGGTGCGTCTCGATATGGTCGTGATGCCCGTCATGGCCGTGGGGCAGATAGACGATGTGAGGCTTTTTTTGGCGTACCAGCGCGATGATGTCTTCCAGGCTTTGCCGGGTGTGCGGAATCCCGCCTTCCGGGTGCCGCAAGAAAGTCAGATCGCCGACCCCGAGCACCGTCGCCGCTTCGCGGGCTTCCCGTTCGCGTATGCCGGCGATGTCCTCTCGCGAGTGCGCGATGCTGCCTCCGTCTCCGGAAGTTATGTAGGCAACAGAGACCGTGTGGCCCTGGTGCAGCAGCTTGCCGATGCTGCCGCCGCAACAGAAGACGTCGTCGTCGGGGTGCGGGGAAAAAACCAGAATCCTCATGCCATCTCTCCTCGCTTACCCGGAGGCGCTGAAATGGGCGGCCAACTTCTCGTCTGACGCCAGCAGCTCATCGGTGCGCTTCATAGCTTCCTCCAGCGACCCGATCAGCCACGGCTCGCCCCGCATCATCGACGCTCTGCTGCAGGGGTCATTCAGAAACGAAGCGGCGAGCATGTTGCGGCTGCCCGTCAGGTAGGCCGACAGCAGGTACTCCATGCCCACCACGGCGCTATTGAGGTAGAGGGTGACGGGCTCGGGCAACCTGCCTACGCGTAAGCCCTGAACGCCGCGCCCGCTGACGACGGCCGGTATTTCCACCACCACGTCGTCGGGGATACCCTCGATCGCCCCGTTATTGGGAATGTTGACCACGAACTCCCCCGGCCGGTCATTGGCGATGGCCTCGATGATGTTGACGTGATCGTGGCCGGTGCTTTTTTTCGGGGCAATAAACCGCGACACGGGCGCCGTTCGATCTGCAGCGGCCTGCCGGATCGCCTCCATCTTGGCATTGATGTGGCCCTCGTAGACCTCCGCCCATTCCTTTATAACGAACATGTGCCTGCGCTGGGTGGGCTCGTCGGTCAGGTACCACCAGGGGCTGGAATGGCCCGCCGTATCCCCAATGGGGAGCAGCCCGAAAAACCGGTACATGTGCATGGCCTTGGGGCTCATGTTGCCCCATTCGATCTTGCCGCCGTTGAAGGCGGGGCTGCCCCAGTACGCGGCAGATTCGTTCTCGATCCACTCGTCCAGAATAGGGTACGCGTCGCGCCCCTTGTGATACAGGTGCGTAAGCCAGACATTGTGGTTGAGGCCGGCTGCTTGAGCGTGGGTGTCGGCCAGGTCGAAACCAAGCACCTCGGCGATGTTGCGGACCCCTTCGCGGAAGCCGTGGCAGAGACCGATGGTCTTGATCGAAGAATGCCGGCTCATGAGAGTACAGCCTTCGAAGACGGGGTTGGCCGCCATTATGAGCCACGCCGCGGGGCAGAGCTCCTCCATGTCTCTGACCACTTCCATGAAAAGCAGCAACTGCCGCATGGGGCTGTGAGGTTTTACGGCAGCCGTGTTGATAACGAAATCGGCGCCTTGCAGCGCCTCGCGCCGGTCGAAGGTGACTTTGAAGACAAGGCCTGCGTCCCTCTCCTCAGAATAACGGGAGCCCACTTCGCGCACCTGTTCGACTTTTTCTCTGTTGACGTGGCCCACCAGCCAGACCGTGCTGCCTTTGAGGCTTTCAGTCAGACAGAGATCGCGGATCAGGTCCAGTGTGAACTGGGCGCTTCCTGCGCCTATTATGCAGATAGCCGGCCGGCTCTTGGTCACGGTGTCGCCTCCATAAAGGGCCCCCGAGAGCGCGGAGATGCGCTCGGGCCTGGTTTGTCTTCCCGCAGGGTATAGCGCCCTCCAGCCCGATGTCAACGAGGCGAGGCAGCTGTCTTTGACACGCTAACGCGCAATACCTAGAATGGGCCCGCTGTGAGCAAACCTCCCCGATTCGAGCTGCCCTGTATCGTGATTATCCTTGGCCTGGGCCTGGGCGCGATCGGCTGCCTGGAGCACGACCCCTTCGCCGCCGCCGGAATCGGACTGGGTCAGGGACCGCAGATCGAGCCCGTGTCGCTGACTTTCTTTTTCCCGTACGGTTCCACAGGGTTGCCCGATGACGACGAGTTTCGGTTAGTGCTCGATGAGATCGAGCGCAGGTCGAGGTCCGCTCTCAACGTCAAGCTGGATTTTCAGTGGTTTACAACACGGGAGGGAGAGTACAACGAAAAGGTTCGGACGACCTTGGCTTCTACGGACCCTTTGGAAGGCTTCCTGGCCAATCTGCCAAATGCCGGGGGCTTGAATTTGGCCCACATGGCCCGTCTGACTCAGATCAAGGATCTCACCGAGTCGCTGCCGCGGCTGGCCCGCGATCTCTTCAATCGCTATCAGGAGGAGGAGTTGTCCAGCGTCAGTGTGGACGGCAAGATATTCGCTGTTCCGCCGCTGCGCCCGCTTTCCCACGCCGTCTACGCTCTGGTGCGAGAGGACTTGAAGAAGAGCTACGGTATCGGCGATATCGAAACGCTGGACGACTTCGAGACCTACCTGGCGGTTATCAAGGAGAACGAGTCTGATCTGACTGCCGGCAAGATTGCCGGCTCGCCCCTGACCATGTTCCCCGGCCTCTTCGGCTACGTTTTCCTGGACGCCGGGCGCGCGTTGGTCTATCGCTGGGACGATCCTGAAATGCGCATAAGGGCCTGGGAAAAGGTTCCCGAAGCGGACAGGGTATTCGATTACCTCATCCGCTGGAAAGAGCAGGGCTACCTGCATTACGTGCGGCGTTGGGTCAGAGACTGGTGGAGCCATTGCCGTAACCGCCTGGTATACGGGCAAGTCGCGTCCCTGCTCGCGGATGTCGAATCCGTCGCCGGCCGGCCCATCGACGTGGTGGTGGCTCAGTTGAACGAAGAGATCCGCACCTCTGTCGGGCCCTATGCCCGGATAAAAGCTTACCAGCTGTACCCCGAGCAGGTATCCCAGAGAATCAACCCCGCGGCGCGTGGAGCGCTCGTATTCAGCGAGACATCCCCCGAAGTGGATAGGGCCCTCATGTTCATCGGCTGGATTCACGAGAGTCAGGACAATTACGACCTGATCGCATATGGTATCGAAGGCCGGCATTACCGGCTGAAGGGCAAGCGGTATGGGGTGTCGGGTGACGGCCGATCGACGGCAAAGCCCCACGTCGACTGGTATGGAATGTTTTTATTTGCCGACACGATCTTCGAGCGATTTCCCTATACCCACTCCGGCTATCCCTCTCAGGCTGAACAGCGGTACAAAGAGTTTCTGGCTACCCGAACGCGCTATCCCCCCCATCTGGGTTTTTATCCCGACTATTCGTCCGTACGACAGGAGGCCGATCAACGCACCGAGATGTACAACCGACAGATCCTGAGACATCTCGTCTGGACCCAGCATGCGTTCACGAAACAAGATTTAGAGTTCTACAAAAACCGGCTGGAATACATCGGCCACGACAAGGTAATCCAGTCCCTTCAGAGCCAGCTGGATCGATGGCGGCTGCGGGCCGAATCGGAACAAGCGCGCGTTCAATGATCCTCGACGCCCCTTGCCAAATGCGCGAAACTCGTTGACCGGCGCCGGGCTGTCCGCTGCCCGCGTCTTTGCCTGATGTCTGAGTCTGCAGCAGTTCTAAATATGCCTTTGGAGGTGGGATAGGTTCCTCATTTTCCTGCGATCCGCATGCTATTATAGGGCGGATCGTCGGAATGCCGATGGCCGGGATGCCGTACCACCGCCATCGCGG
>SDBV01004746.1_pt1 | contig 19379 bp, 17 predicted proteins | sample 2277081 | NCBI WGS metagenome assembly SDBV01 (sample SAMN10402039, study PRJNA504765) | marine sediment metagenome | isolation source: marine sediment core GS10_PC15, 223 cmbsf | place: Arctic Ocean: Southern Knipovich Ridge | collected 2010
CTGCGTAGAGAATTCTGCGCCAGCGGGCACTCTGCTTGGCATATCAAGCCTGGCTCAGAAAGGGATGCTCATTGAGATAACGTGTATAGCAGCGCTACCGCCGTTAGAGTCGTAAAAGATAGAGGGATTGTGCCACTATCTTAAGAATTTAACAACCCAAGCGCCACTTACTTCCAAAGTCGAACTGTACCACTCCTGTGCCAGATGAATGTATGTCTATGGCATGGGAGTGGTAAGGCTTCATAGGCTGGGGAGAATGAGGTGCGTAACCAGCATCTAGGAACGATATAAACTGCATAAAGGGCAGCCAAACAACAGCCCAGGAAAGATAATAGTCATCAGGAGCTTGCTATAGGGGGAGGTGACAGGGAATGGGTCTGCTGATCGTCTATGTGTCTATCCAGCTTAAACTCCTTGCTCCATGGGGGCACCTTATTACACAAAGATTGCACCCGCAGCACAGCAGGGGATCCACCTTTACCTCACTGTCTTCTTCATAAGTGGCAATGCAAAAGGTGTTAAGGCATATATCGCAGGTGTCTGGCCCTACGCACTTATCGTAATCAATGCGGGCTATCAATTTACCAACCTGCGGCCTGTATTCTTTTTGTATTTCTTCCATCTCAACTATATATTCTAACCCGAGACCGATAAAGTCATTTACGCTATTATATCCCTGCTCCTCCATGTATTTCTTCATGAAACCAACAACTTTACCAGGAAAATCAATGCCGTTGAAGAAAATCCCCGATGATAGCTGAACCATCCTGGCGCCTAACATCATCACCTCGATAACGTGTTCAGGGATAACCAATCCACCGCAAGCCTCAACATCAATATCCGGAGCGTATTTAGCCACACACGTTACATCCCTGTAAGATACCAACCGGTTCCACGGCCCCACTGAAGACCACCAGGTAGTCGTATTAAAATAAGGGAAGCTTGTTTTACCCTGCTGGTAAATGTCAGGGGGAGCAATACTCATAATAGTATGGTCACATACTAACCCATCTACCCCCGCTTCTCTATAAAGCGGAAGAGCGCCAAGCAAGCCGTAGAAGCCAAGTTCCGGTGTAATTTTCACAATTACCGGCACGCTGATCATTTTCTTAATGCCCTTTATCAATTCTGCTACCGCCTCAGGCATCAATCCAATTATTGCCCCGGAAGGCAAATTCCTCCTCTTAGCGATGGATTTTAGTGCTTCTTTAGCAGACTTCATCATCATGACGGAGGCTAAATTTAGCTCCACCGCATCTGCGCCGGCTTGCTGCGCCTCTAAGGCAAGCTCTCCCCAGCTTTTGGGGTCTGCTTCTGGGCCCATAATGCTCACTATTACCCGCATGTCTGTAAATTCCTTCTTGGCCTTTTCCACAGCGCTTAGGCCCTGGCTGCGTGGCCACAAGCAATCGGGCATGGTGGCAGCACTTACGAATCCCTCTCGTTTAGCAAATCCTTTCGTGCTGATAAGGCAAAATCGCGAGGCGCCGCGAGCACCTGGCATTTCATCGAAAAAGATGGTGCCGGTAGTGATAGAGCCTACGTCTCCTTCATAGTACTTCCGCCATAGCTTCATATGCAGTCCGGACGAGTCTTTACCAGGGAGCAAATCCCTCTGGGGTACACAGGGGGCGTGTGCAGAGATTGAAACTGGATTTTTGAAATCCAATCCGGCAAATTTAACACTAAGGTCAACCATATTAAGCTTTCCTCTCCCTATAGATTTTTTTAACAGCTTGCAAGGATGGTTGTTTCAAAATTCAAACCTGATTATATCACAGATGCTTTCACATTTCCAGATTCAACCTTACAGCCTCACTGGCTTTGCTATGCCAGTCTTCCCCCCTCGAACAGGGGTGCCCCTTCCCTTACCTGTTCGCGTTTCTCCGGTTCCCTGGAGCGTCCTTCAAGTTCTTCACCACTCATTTCGTTGTACGACCAGACAATTCAGATGTTTGACAAACTGTGCTATACGATGATAGCATTCCAACATAAAACGAGGCGTTGATGAAACTATCGGCAACTCATATCAGACAGATACTCATGCCTTTGTAGTTAGCCTAGCTTCAGTAATAGGCAGTCAAGATTTAAGAAGAGCATTATACTATGTGAGATTAACTCAGCTCTGCTACGGGCAAGGGCTGGTTGATGTTGATTTAGCAATGCGGGATCGGTAGATTTTTCAAAAAGGACTTAGATGCGGGCTAACCAGAATATTGGAGGTATTTAAGATGGCCACAGAATATAAAAGGAAAGATAGCAAGACACAGGGTAACAGTGCCAGGGCCTTTAGTTAGTTTGGCATGGCTTAGCACTCTAATGATTTACTAAGGAGGTGAAATTAATAGATGGGCTACTCAATCTTTGACGAAACAATGGTAGATATGACTTGGCTCGACATTGAGAAAGCGATTGGAGAAGGAGCTATAGTCCTTTTCCCGACCGGGGTTATAGAGGAGCATGGTCCACACATGGGTACAGGCACTGATATTTACATAAGTCACCTCGTGTGCAAACTCACTAGACGGGAGCTTGAAACCAGGGGTATAAAGACGCTCATTGCCCCACCCTATTATTGGGGGATTAATAGTGCCACCGGTTCCTTCCCGGGTTCGTTCACTGTTAGGAAAGAGACTGTTAAGGCTGTCATGTGTGATATATTCGCATCACTGAAACGCTGGGGCCTAACCTATGTATTTATTTTCGACTGGCATGGTGACCAGGGTCATAACCTTGCCATTTTGAAAGCGATAGAGGAGGCGCGCTTTGATACCGGAATCAGGGCTTACCGCGTTCTTAAAGCTTCCCTTGCCAAGCGTCTCGGACTTACCGGTAAGGAGGCACATATTATCATACACGAAACCCCTCCCCCGCCTGAGGATCCTCTCCGGATCCACGCTGATGGTCGTGAGACGGGTGTAGTGATGAATTACTTCCCCGGCCAGGTTAATGCTGAGATGGCCAGAACACTCAAATCCACTGACCTCACCTTTGAAGATTTCAAGGTGTGGACTCATGGTTGGAGCGATGCCAGGAAGGTAACGCCTTTAGGCTACTTTGGTGACCCGGCGCGCTTTGACCCGGAGGCTGGCAAGCAGTTAATTGAGGGTTATGCCCAAAATGTGGCTAATTCGATTGAGGCCTTCACTAAGGGGAATTACAAGCCTCCAGAGATTTAGTAGATGAATGTGACATGCCCATGCCCGGTGAGACTAATTTTTAGGAAGTTGGTATAGTTTATTAGGGCAGGTCATTTAGCCTGTCTATCTCTTGTTTGGACAGTCCTAGTAGTCCCCTCAAGACCTCCTCTGTGTGCTCACCTAAATCTGGGGCTGCGTGTTCCGCTTTGCATGGCGTTCTGGAGAATTTGAACGGTGTATTTACTACTTTGAGCTTCCCTGCCTCGGGATGATTCACGTCAATAATCATGTCTCTGGCCGCTATATGTTCGTCATTTGCCACCTGGTCAATTGTATTAACCGGACCACAGGGTATGCTTGCCTGCTCCAATTCTTCAATCCACTCTTGAGTAGTCCTGGTTTTCATGGCCTCTGTCAAGATGGGCTCCAGCGCTTCGTAGTTCTGTGTACGCAGCCAGCCAGTCTCAAAACGTGGGTCGTCCATGATATCGATACGATCAATGGCGGCGCAAAAGAGAGGCCATTGGTCCTTGATTCCACCCCTCAATGCTACTGCAACGTAACCATCCTTCGTCGGAAAAGCTTGAAAGGGTGTGATGACAGGGTGCCTTGTGCCCAGAGCACGAGGTATCTCACCAGTATTGAGATAGCGAACAAAGGCATTTTCCTGAACGGTTACCTGGCAATCCAGCATGCTGATGTCTACCAGCTGCCCCTCCCCACTTGTCTGGCGCTCCTGTAAGGCAGCCAGAGTACCAATGCACAAAAACAGGCCGGCAGCAATGTCACCATAGGATACGCCTGGCCTCACTGGCGGCCCACCCGGTTCCCCTGTAATACTCATGACTCCTCCCATGGCCTGAATAATAACATCAAAAGCAGGCTTTTTAGTATAGGGTCCGTATTGACCAAAGCCAGAGCCGGCAACGTAAATGATTCTGGGATTACGCTCTTTCACCGTTTCATAGCTTAGACCTAATTTTTCCATCGTCCCGGGCACAAAATTTTGAATAAGAACATCAGCTTTTTCCGTCAGCCTTAAGAATATTTCTCTACCCTCCGCAGTAGCTAAATTCAGCGCGATGCTTTTCTTACCACGGTTAAGGCTGAGAAAGTAGGTACTCAATCCCTTAACGAAAGGCCCATTCCCCCTGGCGATATCACCCGCTTCCGGCCTTTCAACCTTGATGACCTCGGCACCCAAATCACTGAGCAGCATGGTAGCGAAAGGTCCAAATAGCACCTGCGTCAGATCAAGAATTCTGATTCCCTCTAGTGGTTTAGCCATACTTTTTCTCCTTTGTCCTTAGTCTGATAATTCCCTGATAATACCTTTGCTAATTGCAAAGTAGCACCGGTTGCTTTTACGCTTTATGAAGTCTCCTCATTATATCAAATTGTGCGTCGTTAGCAATAAAAAAGCGGTCCGGAGAATTGACAATGCCAATACTGGTATTTAGAATGGTTTACAATAAGTTAAAGTGAGGCGAAACGGATGGCATATTACAAAGATTTGAGAGAGCACATCAAAGCCCTTGAGGCAAATAACAAGCTGGTAAGAATAAAAAGGGAAATAAACAAAGATACAGAGTTGATGCCACTTGTAAGATGGCAGTTTCGAGGGCTTCCCGAGGAGGAAAGGAAAGCGTTCCTGTTTGAGAATGTGGTTGATGCCAGCGGAAAGAGATATAACATCCCTGTTCTGGTTGCCTCCCACGCCGCCTCCAGAGAGGTTTACGCTATAGGGATGATGTGCCAGCCGGCAGAGATTCCAGAGAAATGGGCTGAAGCCCGGCGTCACCCTATTGAACCCCGGATAGTTGATGAAGGCCCCGTCCACGAAGAAATATATCTTGGCGATAAACTATTGGAACACGATGGGCTGGCAGAGTTCCCCATTCCCATTTCCACCCCGGGATTCGATAATGCTCCCTATCTTACTGCGGCTAATTGGGTAACTAAAGACCCGGAAACGGGGGCAAGAAACGTTGGCAATTATCGCGCCATGATTAAAAGTAAGACCAGAACAGGAATTTTAAACAAACATCCTCAGGACCTCCGCACTAGCTGGGAAAAGTGCAGGCAGATGGGAAAGCCGTTGCCGGCCGCAGTTTTCATAGGAGCAGTACCGGCAATAGGCTTTGCGGCCACAGTAAAATTCCCTTATGATGTCGATGAGTATGCGGTGAGTGGAGGCATTGCCGGTGAGCCGATTGAACTGGTCAAATGCAAGACGGTTGATTTGGAGGTTCCGGCTACTGCCGAGATAGTAATCGAGGGCGAGTTGCCTATTGATTTTATAGAACGGGAAGCACCGTTCGGAGAGATGACAGGCTACATGGGGCTGGAGGAAATGCAGCCCTACTTTAATGTTACCTGTATTACTCACCGCAAAGATCCTATCTATAATGCTTTCATCAGCCAGTTTCCGCCCAGCGAGAGCAGTAAACTGCGGCATATAGGGAACGAGGCTAACACATATCAATTCCTGCGTTACGATTGTGGCCTGCCTGTTTTAGACGTAGCCCTTCATGAAAGTTGTGCTGCTTCCCCATATTGTGTAATTAGTATGAAGAAATCCCACCAAAGTCAAGCCTGGAGGGTCTTGAATGCTGTTGTTGCGTTATCTCCCATACGTAAGATCGTAGTAGTAGTTGATGATGATATTGATCCACGAGATGCTGATTCAGTCAATTGGGCTATCAGCTACAGGGTACAGCCTCATCGGGATGTTCGCATTATTGAAGGTATGGTTGCCGTCTTAGATCACTCGGCATCCCCACCGACTGAAACAAAAAGCGATTACCCCATGCCATCAGGCGCATCAGCACTGCTGATAAATGCCACTACCAAGTGGGATTATCCGCCAGTGTCCCTGCCCAGGAAGGAATTTATGGAAAGAGCGAGGCAGATTTGGGAGGAAGAGGGACTTCCCAAGCTAAAGCCCATGAAGCCGTGGTATGGTTATTCCCTCGGCTACTGGACAAAAGAGTTAGAAGAAGAAGCTGAGCTTGCCCTAAAGGGGCAGCACTTCCAAACAGGGGAAAAGCTAGCTAAACAGAGAAAGAAATTATGACCGGTTAAAACTAACACGGGGGATGAATGAAATACCTTTTCTAGCACAGTACTATATTTATAATTCATTGTAGTGAACGGAGGGGCAAAGTGATACAAGTTACAGCAAATGTCTACGTGGAGACCGGCTTCAGGGGATGCAATCAGGGATTTGTCACCACTAAGGAAGGTATTGTAATGATAGATACCCCGATGCGTCCTACAGAGGCAATAAAGTGGCGTGATGAGATAAGCAAAAGGGGTGATGTACGCTATTTGATTGACACCGAGCCCCATCTTGACCATTTCATGGGCAATTACTTTTTCCCGGGGGTAGTAGTGTCCCATGAAGAAACTAGAAAAGTGCTTCTGTCCCAGTCCGTAGATGAAATCTTGGGTTGGGTAAGGAAGAATGACTCCCCCGGGCTCTCTTTGATGGATGAATACCAGCTTACAATTCCAGCTATCACCTTCTCTGATCGACTCACCCTTTTTTCAGGTGACCATACTTTCGAATTGATTTACTTACCCGGCCATGTATCCGGTCTCCTTGGCGTTTATATTCCGGAGGAGCGTGTAGTATTTGCCTCTGACTGTGTTTTTTTTCAAAAGAAGAGTTATCTCAATGAGGCTCTGCCTGACCAATGGCTTAAGTCACTCAAAACACTTGCTGAGCTGGAGGTGGATGTGATAGTCCCTGGTCACGGCGATGATGTCTGTACGAAAAAATACCTTCAGATACAGGCCGGTATCATTGAGGGATGGATAGATGTGATAAAGACAGCTATTAAACAGGGATTAAGCCCAGAGGAAGCCGAGAGCGCCATATCGTGTCCGGATCCGTACTCGCTGCCTAAATCTGGACCGATGACTGAACCTGAGTTAGATAGGGCTATCATAGCTCGGCTATATCAAATTCTCGGTCCATGACCAGTGTTGGAACAATCTTAAAAATCCCCCAACGGAATCGGCTAAATTCTCGAAGACCGAGGACGAAATTATAGTCACCGGAAAAGGGGCCAGGAGCAAGACCTTAGAGACCAGACGGGATGATAATAGGTACCATTAGATGTCAGCCTGTCTATATATCCAGTTGTAAAAGCAGCCTGGCATTTTCCTCAAAAATCCTCTTTTTATCGGAGTCGGAGATACTCATCGCCTCTATTGCGTTTATAGTTTGGCTTGTGTACTGTTTGCCTAGACCAGGACCGTAGGGCATATCCGTTCCAAAGAGAAGGTGTTCTGTACCAAAAAAAGCATGGGCACACATTAGTCCGGGTGTATTACCATAGAGTGCTGTATCGGCATAAAACCTTTGGAAGTATTCCATTGGGGTTTTAGCCTTCAACGGTGGCTCTTCGCCGGTTATCTCCTGACCAAATGAGCACTTGACCCGATTAACTCTACCGGCAAAGAAGGGTATCATACCACCAGCATGATGGGTTACAAGTTTAAGGTCAGGATATCTGTCCAGTATTCCACTACAGACTAACCTGCCCATAGCAATTGAGGTCTCGTAAGGCCATCCGAGAACCTGAAATAGTAAATACTTTGACTCATCCTCATCGACATAATCTGCAACGGAAGATAGTCTGGTCGGGTGAATCCATATTGGCAGGTCGTAATTAGACATGCTTTCATAAACTGGCTCGAGCTCTGGTAAATCCAGGGGTTTTCCATTGATGGGTGTGTGCATTAGTATGCCTTTGAACCCCAACTCATTTATTGCCCTATCAATCTCTTTTAGAGAAGCATCTATATTATTCAGCGGAAGACAGGCCACCGCGGCCACAAACTTATCTGGATACTTGAGAACCAGCTCAGCCATTTCATCGTTATATATTTTAGCCAGATAAGCGGCATCGTCGGGGCTCGCAGTCCCTTCCAGAGTATGTCCGGTTGGGGTTAACACTTGCACTAAATCCGCAAACTCTTCCATGATTCTGAATCTCATGTCCAGGTTACATCTGTCTATATCAAATTGCGTGACGGGGGGGCGAGGTGATAGCATGCGTAGTAGATATTTTTCGCCTACCCGCTTGCTAAAAGCATCCAGGAATTTTTGCGGGAGAATATGAGAGTAAATATCAATTTTCATTTATGTCCCTCTTCACCGCTGTACTTTGTTCAAACATGGGAATCACATCCGGCCCATAAAGTGCAGGATGCCACATTTTAGCTTAAGCCCAGTATCTCTCTAGCTTCTGCTGGAGTGGCAATGTCACGGCCGAGTTCTCTGGCTATGGTTGCCACTTTACTTACTACCTCGGCGCAGCTCCGTATCCTATCCTCGTTATGAGGATACATCCATAAAGTATCCTCCATACCGATGCGTACGCAATCAACTCCCATCATAATTGCTTCCACGGTTGCCGGCAACCAGTGACGCCCGCCTACTGTAGCTCCGAAGGTACACTCGTTGGGTAGCATTTGCTTCATACCCGTGAACATGGTCATGATGTGGATGCGTCCCCAGGGGTCGGGAAGTCCCGGCCCTACAACCGTAGGTCCATGAAGCCCGGCGAGTAGATTTATTACATAGGGTTTATTAAGTATACCTGGTCGTATCACCCAGTTTATGGTGTTATATAGAGAGCGATAATTGTCTATCTGAAACTCAGGCACCACATTATTATCCTGCAGGTATTTTATTGTTTCCGCAAGGCTCGCTTTATCCACGAAATGCCCGGGCGTGGCCATCGGCAAGATTACTTGAGTATGAACATACCTGCGGCCGACTTTGAGTCCGTCTTCAATCAGGGGGTCAACCAGTGCCTTTACGCCGATCATTATTTCATCGCTGACATCGGAATGCCCTGAGTGAGACAGAACCATGTCCGGACACTCATCCAGAACTCTATCCACGGATTCCTTGATAGCTGGAACATTGCTCAACTGAATAATTCCTTTTTCATCCCTGACATGGACGTGAAAGACAGATGCCCCCACCTTGTAAGACTCGATTGCTTGTTTGGCTACTTCAGCAGGAGTATAGGGCTGATTTGGATTTTGCTCGCGTTTGATAAAGGCACCGGTCGGAGCAACGTTAATCACAAGCTTCTTGTCCATAACTGGACTCGGTTCATCAAAGTCATACAATTGAAATCTTTGCTCGAAGAACTTACGGTCAAATGTCATTTTACCCTCCTTATACTATTTTTTGAGCGATTCTAGAGTCTCGTTTGTGTCCGATGTGCGAATTCTGCCCTGGTTGATTTAAAATCCATATTCTTGCCAGCGTGATCTGATCAACTTAAAAGTCTTGGGATCAATCTCAGTACATAAGGGTGGTTCCCGCTTATCGCTATATTGTTCTTCCGGTTCCAAATCCCAATTCACCGTGGCATCAGTAAACACCCTGGTCCATTTTCCGTGTCCATACTTCATAATATTTCGCTCTGAAAGTGGGACGCTCGGGTCCAGTACGGTAGCCGTGGTTCCTGAGAAGAACTGGAAATCATCCATCGCAGCATTCGTTCTGTAAGCCAGTGCCCACTCTACTGCCTCGTCATCGAATACGTCTATATCCTTATCGACAACGACAAGATTCTTACCATGTGCTACAGCTAGACGCGAACCCCACAAGGTGGCAGCAACCTGCTTGGCATGTCCCCTGTGAATCTTATCAATTTGAACTCGCATATTTGTCAAGTTAGTTATAGGAGAACCCCAGACGCCTAATACACCAGGAATTCCAGCGTCCTCTAAGTATTTCCATGCAACTGCCGCGGTCCAGGGCACAACCCAGTAATTTGTTTCTCCAGGTCGGCCGGGGCTGTTACCGGTTAAGCCACCATTAAAGATAGGGTTATCTTGATAGGTGATGCATTCTACATGAATTGTGTGTTTTGGGGAATAGCGCCCGCCGAAAAAGCCGGTATATTCTCCAAACGGCCCTTCCATCTGAAAAGTCTTAGTATCAGGGGAAATCCATCCCTCCACTACTATTTCGGCCGACGCAGGGACATATAAATCTGAGGTCTCACATTTGACTAACTTTACCGGTTGACCAAGCAACCCTCCTGTTACCTCATATTCGGAGTGACCAGGATGGTGAATGGGGCTACTACCGCACATTAGAAGGACCGGATCGCATCCGTAAACTACGGCAACCGGCATTTTTTCGCCCCGTTCCTTGTATTTGGAAAAATGATAGCCCCAGTGTGTGCCGAGTTGGAGTAAAACCGGTATGGATTTTTCATCATCACCTATCATACCCCGATAAACACCTACATTCATTATCTTTGTATCAGGGTCCATTGTCACCGTGCAGCAATGAGTATTAATATATCTCCCGCCATCCAAAGAGTTATACTTGGGCACTGGAAACTTATATAGATCAACTGCCTCACCCTTCACAATGTTTTGTTTTATCGCCCCCGAAGCTACTATAACCGGATCCACCAATTGTCGTAACTTTTCCTTCAGGAGCTCTGTTATTCCTCGGTTGGAGATATCCCTGGGCAGGTCAAGGGCCATCGCTACCCTCTCTTGAGAAGCCAGACTATTAATAAAAAGTCTATGACATACAGTGTCTCGGTAGTCCTTGATATTCTCAAACAGGAGTGCCGGTCCGTGGTGTCTTGCCATCTCCCGTGCAATGCCACCCAGCTCTAGATTCCAATCTACCTCTGCAGTTATATGTTTTAGCTGTCCTATCTGTTCAAGCTTTTCTATCCAGTCCCTTAAACTCTGATATGCCACGCCATCCTCCTGGAAAAGCTGTGAGCTTCTGCTAACATGCTAGCCCACCTTCTTTTCACATGTAGAGCATCTCTGCCTCTCAAATTCATTTCTTGGCTTCGGGTCTTGCTGCATCCCACTCGTCGGACAACTTCTGAAACTTCATACTGGCTTTCTGTGCCTTCTCCAAGATTTCCTTTTCATTCACAGTCTTAACCACCCCCCCCTCCATGACAATCTCTCCATCTATAATCACTGTGTCTGCACTGTGTCCTGATGCTGCATATGCCAGGTTGCTGATGATGGTCTTTTCGTTCCAGGGAATCCACTCGGGTCTCATCAGGTCAAACAACACAATATCGGCTCTTTTCCCCTTCTCCAGAGACCCAATGCTATCGGACCACAATAAGGCTTTGGCATTATTCACCGTAGCCATCTCTATTACCTCATACGGGGGCATAATTCTTGGGTCAAGCCTGACCTCTTTATGACCAGCGGTTACCAGGTTAATTACGCGAACCATATCCTGAAAACTACTCGACGGGGCTCCGTCTGACCCCAAACCTACATTGACCCCGATAGAAACAAGCTCAGGGAACTTCCCCATAGAAAGACTCCCGTATGCGCCTTTCATACTTGAACTGGGAACATGGATAAGGCTGGACCCAGTTTCTTTTAGCAATTGCATCTCATGGTCGGTAATCCACCCAGCGTGAGCTGTTACGAGGTTCGGCGTCAAAGCTCCCAATTCGTAGAGCCGTTGTACCGGTGTAAGACCATAATGTTCTACACAAAGCTCCACCTCTGCAGGTGTAACCGAGGCGTGAATAAGAATTCCTACGTTATTTCTCCTGACCAGCTCACTGGCTCCGACGCACAGTTTATCGGAGACCCTGGGCACTAACATCAGGCATAGCCACGCCTGTATACGCCCATCAGCCGCATTATTCCATGTTTTGATGAATTCTTCTCCTTTAGCCAGGCTCTCTGCTGTAGTTGCTTCTCCACGGTGGTAAGAACTGGCATGAACATCGGCAACATCCATCACGGTTCTTCCCAGTACTGCCTTCATCCCGATCTTTTCGATAGCGATCATCGCAGCTTGTTCCAGGCCCTCAACCGTACCGCGGTCTGCAAAACAGGTCGTTCCTGTTTTTAGCATTTCCAAGCAGAGCAGCATGGTACTGATGTAATAATTCTCTTCATCCAGTGCTTTAGAGGTGAGGTAAAACGCTTTCTGAATCCATGGCGTGAGACTTAAGTCATCGATCATACCCCTGGCCAAACCTCCGGAAAGATGGGTGTGCCCGTTGATTAACCCGGGCATGACCAATTTATTCTTACCATTGATCTTCCTGGTTGCTTCGTACTTGCCTTTCAACTCCACAGAGCTGCCAACATCGATGATATCCTTACCCTTAACGGCGACCACGCCATCGGGGAGCAGGCTCTTGCTGGCATCCATTGGCATAACTACAGCGTTCTCGATAAGTATATCGATTGTTTCCTTCATTTCTCAGCTCCTTTAATACCTCAAGGCCTAAATAGCGTCATCCATAGCTGGAACACTCTAGATGCTTCTATTCATCTTAACGTGCACAGCTCCACGGGTTTAATCGTTTAACCTGAATGGCCTCCACCGCAATTGTATTTGCAACGTATCAGCCGTCTTCGGAGAAAGTGACCTTCCCAAAATATTACATGCTGACCGTGGTCTTGTCAAACCAGCGTTTTTGTATTATTAAACGCTATATTAATTTTATTATAAAGATGCTATGGTTATATACAGAGTGCGCAAGATTTATAAAGGTGGCTATCTACGCGGGGAGCAATTGATGGATTTACTGAGTAACTATTACTCAGGTGTGCCAATATTGGTTACGACATATACCCCTTTTACACAGAATTATGTATGTAGCTTACAATGTAGTGGGTATTGACGCACAATGTTATGCCTGATATTATCACTTTATACTCCAGGAATAAAAATAGGGGGGAGGGGGCGAAAAATGACCTAACACTGTAGCTTTAAGTATATAGAAATTTAAATAGGAGGGATCGATTGAACAAGAAGAAATCATTTACGCGTATAGGTAGTATTTGTCTATTGTTGATTTTTGCCGTTTTACCATTTCTAGCAGCTTGTGCTCAACCAGCTCCGGCACCAGCACCAGCACCAGCTCCGGCACCAGCACCAGCACCAGCTCCGGCACCGGCACCAGCTCCAGCTCCAGCACCGGCACCAGCACCGGCACCAAAAGCGATTAAACTTAAGGCTATCTCATTTATACCTGTAAACAACTCAACAGTTTATTTCTTGGGCCCATTTGTCGAAAAGGTTAACGAGCGGGCCAAAGGGGAACTCATAATTGAATGGATTGGCGGACCGGAAATTGTTCCCCAGAAAAATCAGGCTGAGGCGTTGAGATCCGGTACCATCGACGTTATACTCACAGCCCTTGGGATAGTGCCGGAGGGTAACCCTATGACGGTTTCAGAGTACACCCCTGCGGAGGAGCGAGAGAACGGGGCTTATGACTGGTTCAACAGCGTGGTTCAGAAGAGACTGAATGCATACTACCTGGGGAGGACAATGACCGACAACCCCATTTATACATTTACTACCTTCCCAGTTGAGACGCCCCAGGATTTAGTTGGGCGCCAGATAAGTTCGATAACTCTCACCAACCCCGGCCTGAAGGCTTTGGGCGCAGTCCCGGTTAATGTACCTGCACCGGAGCGGTACTCTGCCGTGGAGCGGGGTGTAGTCGAAGGCTATGCACTTACTGCAGAAGGCGTTAGCGGATATAGGTTGGGACCGCTAACCACAGCTATGATTGACCATGGCTACGGTACTAGCAATCAAATAGGTATATTCATGAACCTGGATAAATGGAACAGCCTACCCAAGCATCTGCAACAGTTGGTAACCGATGTCGCCATCGAAATAGAAGCAGAGTCTAAAGGCTACTATGATAAGCTGGAGGAGACGGCACGGGAGGCATTTGTAGCCGATGGCATAGAATTCGTCAAGTTCTCACCGGCTGATGCCAAATGGTATATTGATACCATAAACAATGCTATGTGGCAACAGGCTGAAGAAATTCTCACCGCGGAGGAATATGCCGACGCTGTGCGATTCTTGAGGAAGTAAGCCAAGGACTTTCCCGCTTCCAGCGTGTTTGGCACACTTATAAATATGATGAGATGTTGTGGTGATGAAGCTTCAACAGCGGTGATTGACGTTCGCAATGACCCTGGGGAGGCTGGCAGGAGAAATTTGCTATAGTGAAGCCATCTTACAGGGCGGTTTGGGAAATAACCGCCCTGTAAGCACGACTGGTGCAAACGGATAAAAGGGATGACGCCATATGAAAGCTTTGAGGAAAGCTACTACTATTTTTGATGGCACCGTTAATCTTATGGCCTTCGTAGCTGCCGCTACTCTTATCTTTATAGCGTTATCCGTTTGCTTTGGCGTTGTCATGAGGTACTTTTTCGGGCGAGCCTTGATATGGGTGCCAGAAGTTAATGCCTATACTTTAGTCCCGGTCACCTTCCTCAGTGCCACCTGGTTGTTAAGAAGAGAAAAACATGTAGCAATGGACATATTGGTTGAACGCCTAAGTCCAAAAGTTCAGCTCAGCATTGACATTACAATTTCCATCATTTGCGCTATCATGTTCTTGGTTATTACCTGGTACGGTGCCGGAGCCACGTGGGATGCCTTCCAGAGGGGTGACTACGACTACCGTTCAGTGTTGCGGATTCCTATTTTTTACGTGCTGACTATTGTTCTCGTAAGCAGCTTCTTGCTCTTTATCCAGTTTGCAAGAAGGACCCGGGGCTACCTGCGAAGCTGGAGAACCTAAGTAGCCCTGGCATAAGAGCTGTGGAGAGAGCATCAAGCTTAGAAGTTAGAATACGAGGTGACGGTTATTGGAATGGTGGTTAGCGCTACTGCTCATCTTAGGTAGCTTAATAATCCTCATGGCATTAAGAATGCCTGTTGCCTTCTGCTTCGTTCTTGTGAGCCTGGTAGTGTCATTCTTATTCTGGGGGGAAGCAGGGCTGAGGCAACTATTCCTCAGCCTTAGTGATTCAGTAGCCACCTTTTTACTGTTGCCATTGCCCCTGTTTGTTCTCATGGGCACGGTGATGTTCCACTCGGGAATAGCTCCTCTTATGATTGATGCCATAGACAAATGGCTGGGGCGTCTGCCAGGCAGGTTGAGTTTGCTTGCCGTCGGTGGGGGGACTCTGCTTTCAACCTTGACAGGGTCTAGCGCAAGCAGTGTAGCTATACTCGGGTCATCGCTGGTGCCGGAGATGGAGAAGCGGGGCTACAAAAAGCCGATGACCCTGGGGCCTATTCTGGGCAGTGGCGGCCTGGCTGTAATGATTCCTCCCAGTGGCCTGGCTATCCTCTTAGGTGTCATAGGCGAAATCGATATTGGCAAGATATTAATTGGTATTATTATCCCCGGTATATTGATGGCTGTCCTTTATGCGGGCTATATTATTGTTAGATGCGGTCTCCAGCCATCTATCGCCCCGGCCTATAAGGTGGCCCACATTCCTATACTGGAGAAGATCATTCCTACTGTGCGGTATGTGCTGCCGATAGGTTTCATCGTTTTTCTGGTTGTTGGGGTTATTTTCTTAGGTATTGCCACCCCAACCGAGGCAGCAGCCACTGGCGTCGTGGGCACGTTCGTTCTAGCTGCCCTGTATGGAAGGCTGAACTGGAAGATAGCAAAGGAATCTACTGCCGACGGCCTTTTGACCGCAGCCATGATGCTAATGATCCTTGCAGGAGCCACAAGCTTTAGCCAAATCCTGGCCTTCAGTGGAGCCAGTTCCGGTATGGTTAAGTTTGCCATGGGACTGCCGTTAGCTCCCATCGCCATCGTCATAATTATGCAGGTTGTGGTACTGATTATGGGCATGTTTATGAATCCTGGTGCCATAATGCTGATTACCCTTCCTCTCTTTATGCCCGTTATCCAAAATTTTGGCTTTAATGAAGTATGGTTTGGAGTAATATTTCTCCTTAACATAGAGATGGCGACAACGTCGCCACCCTTCGGCATGAGCCTGTTTGTGATGAAAGGGGTAGCCCCACGCGGTACTACGATGGGGGATATTTTTCGTGCTGCCCTGCCCTTCCTCTATTGTGACCTGGTAGCGATGGCACTGATCATTGTCTTTCCCACTATAGCGCTCTGGCTGCCAAATGTGATGCGCTAAATCCCTGCGGTTAGTCTAGGACAATATGCTTCAGGAGAACGGCGCATTCGAAAAAAAGATTTGACAGGCCATACTTTTCAGAGCCTGCGGGCAGGTAACATTTGTCCGCTTTGTTACTTCGCTGCATAAAGTAGCATTTTTTTACTTAAGGGATAAAAAGGTTCCTTTTTATGCTTATTTTTTAAAGAAACCGAGCCGTATTCGTAAAGTTGGTAATTTTAGTGTATAATTAACTTAATAGGTTTAGTTTAGGTTATTACAAGCTTCTTATAGTCCCCTCACATTTATATTAAGTATTGGATGGCCCAAACTCCAACTGAAATTCCGAAGAGAGGAGGTCATCCAATGAGTTTTGAGGACAAGTCGATACAATGTTCCGATTGTGGAACTACCTTCACCTTCAGCGCTGGGGAACAAGAGTTCTTCCAATCTAAAGGTTTTACCAATGAGCCTAAGCGTTGTCCAACATGCCGTCGAGCCAACAAAGCGCAGCGTTCCAGTAGCGAAAACTACAGCCACAGTTCTAAGTGGTAAATGCTTTTTGCCTTCTGCGTACGCAGCTAATGCTGGTTTGTTCTTGGAGACATACATAGGTCAGGAGTATATGGCCTGTGTATGTCACTGGAACAGGGATGGCACAATTTAAAAAAGGGGATACCAATATGAAAATTTATGTGGGTAACTTGTCGTACGAGGTAACTGAACAAGACCTGCGGCAAGAATTCTTGGCTTTTGGAGAGGTAGCTTCTGTAGATATTATTATAGACAAGTATAGCGGGCGACCCAAGGGGTTCGGATTTGTTGAAATGGCCACAAAGTCTGAGGGTGAAGCTGCAATCACGGGCCTTAACGGTAAAACACTAAAAGAGCGGGTTGTTGTGGTCAATGAAGCTCGTCCTCGTACTGACAACAGAGGCGGTGGTTCCTACGGTGACAGAAGGAGTAGTGGCTACGGTGGAGGTGGCGGTGGCGGTGGCGGATTCGGAGGAGGAAGACAGAAAAGATATTAAACTCTCCCCTGCATTTCTGCTTAAGATACCCGATATATTGATTACTCTGAAGGGCTATTGGTAAAGCGCAGATCATGGATAACCCCATTGCTGAGGAAAGGGGTCGATATGAATATCTATATAGGCAACTTATCTCTTGAGGTTACTGAGGGGGAACTGCGACAAGAATTCATAGCTTTTGGACAAGTGGAGTCTGTAAGTATCATGAATGATAAGTACATTGGTAGTGGCCAACTGCGTGGATATGGCTTTGTTGAGATGACATCAAAGTCTGAAGGCGAAGCTGCAATTAAAAGCCTCCAAGGTAAAAGACTAAGGGACCGGCTGATTAATGTTATTGAGGCGCTCCCCCTTTCTGACAAAAAAGGTGATGGCTCTTATATTGCCAAGAGATGCGGTTGGTCCAGTAGCAGGGTAAGACAAAGAAGATACAAAATCAGTTGAGTTGCCTGCCATTTTTTAGATGCATGCAACTCCGAATATTACGAAGGAGCCTTAATGACTTTCGAAAACTTTAATTTTCATCCGAGCATCCTGGCAGGTGTACGGGCGCTCGGTTACGTTACACCCACACCAATCCAGCTTAAATCCATCCCACCAATTATGCAGGGTCGAGATATTATTGGTCTGGCTCAGACCGGAACCGGCAAGACTGCCGCTTTTGTGCTGCCAATTCTGCAGCGTCTACTGCAAAGCCCACGGGGTCGCGTCCGGGCTCTCATAATCTCGCCAACGCGTGAGCTGGCCGAGCAAACATGCGAGACTATAAATGATTTGGGGAAGCAAACTAGACTGCGGAGTATCGCCATTTATGGTGGCGTGAGCATGGACCAGCAAAGCCAGAGACTGCACAATGGGATCGAAATAGTTGCTGCCTGTCCCGGCCGCCTGCTCGATCACCTTTGGAAGGGTACAATCGATTTATCCCATCTGGAAGTTCTTGTAATCGACGAGGCGGACCGCATGTTTGATATGGGCTTTCTACCCGACATCCGAAATATTTTAAAGTGTCTGCTAAAGCCACGACAGACACTCCTTTTCTCGGCTACCATGCCTAATGATATCAGGCGTCTGGTGCAAGAAATCCTGCGCGATCCTATCACGATACAAATTGGTCGCACAGCACCGGCAACCACCGTATCACACGCTTTGTATCCGGTAAAGCAGCATCTCAAGACGGCTCTGCTGAAGGAGCTATTAAGCAAAACCAAAACAGAGTCGGTGCTTATCTTCACGCGTACCAAGCACCGCGCCGAGCGCGTTGCTCAGCAACTGATAAAAGCAGGCTTTCGGGCGACATCATTACGGGGAGATATGCCTCAGCGCCGGCGTCAGGCTGCGCTCGATGGCTTCCGCGATGGCTCATTCAAGATCCTGGTGGCGACTGATATTGCCGCTCGTGGCATCGATGTTCTGGAGATTTCACACGTCGTTAACTACGACATGCCCGACAGTACGGACGCCTACACTCATCGCATCGGCCGAACCGGGCGAGTTGGCAAAGCTGGTGACGCATTCACTTTAGTGACGGGTGAAGACACGGCCATGGTGCGCTCTCTTGAGCGCCTTCTTAACCGACCGTTGGAGCACCGGACGCTAAAAGGTTTTGATTACACAAGGTCTGCACCAGCTAGAGAACACACCCGGCCCCTGCGCCAAGTAAGACAGCGTGTGGTATGACAGATCTTGGCCTTGTTGAGGAGAAGGGACAAGTAGAACCCCTCATAGCATGCTTCCGTTGCGGCATATGTTGCACTGAGTACCAGGTCAATCTTAGTCTGACAGAAGGGCAGCGTATTGCCGATAGATTGGAGCTTGTCTGGGATGAATTCCTGAACAGATATGTAGATAAGAGTTGGCCTGGCGTTAAGAACTTTCTCCTCCGCAAGCGTAACGGGGCATGCGTCTTCCTTGAGCGGGTCGAGGGTAGTAAAGTGACCCGTTGCCGAATTCATACTTTTAGACCATCATCTTGCATGGACTGGGTACCCGGCTTGCACCGGAAGGAGTGTCAGAGGGGACTTGCCAATTATTGGGGACTGGCAGTCAGCCTCTCGGGGCAACTCGAGGGCTCTACTCAAAAAGTCCGGGAATTCTGTGATTTATTGGAAGCATTGGCAGCTTAGAATGCCCCGGATCTCATGTGTACTGTAGTAGTTGCCACCAAATATTTGGACTGAGTAGATAATGCTGATGGAAACAGACTACAAAGACGCTCATGCGGTAGAATCCTCTCCTGTAT
>SDBV01004747.1_pt1 | contig 19377 bp, 15 predicted proteins | sample 2277081 | NCBI WGS metagenome assembly SDBV01 (sample SAMN10402039, study PRJNA504765) | marine sediment metagenome | isolation source: marine sediment core GS10_PC15, 223 cmbsf | place: Arctic Ocean: Southern Knipovich Ridge | collected 2010
TGGCTCCCCGAGCAAGACTCGAACTTGCGACCCGCTGGTTAACAGCCAGCTGCTCTACCAACTGAGCTATCGGGGATTGGTGGCGCTGAATGGCGTAGTATACGGGCGGCGTGGTGACATTTTCAAACCTGTGCGAGCGAACTCGCCGCAGCCTGCGCAAGTATTCGCAGAGTTGTCCATGGTTTTCGGGCACTCTCGCGTGCGGAGGGACGCGCAGCCGTGTGGTATACTACATCACGGAGAGCCAAGCCATGAGAATGCTGCTGCTGATCGCCCTGACGCTCCCATTGTCCGGTTGTCTGATGGAACTGCTTACGGCTACGGCCATCCAGGGAGAGCTCGCCGCGGAGAGCGCCCAGTCGGCCACGCGGGTGTTGAGTTATGCAAAGGAGAGCCTGGCAAACACGGAGTTGCAGCACGCGATCGACGTCTACGCCGCCGAACAGGGCCACTACCCGCCATCGCTCGAGGCCCTCGTGCCTGACTATCTTCACAGCGTGCCGAAGACGCCCACTGGAAGGCCTTATGCCTATGACCCGAGCACGGGGCGTCTGATCGACCCCGCCGCGGCGCCCGCCCAAGTGCATTTCACGAACGCAGACCGCCAGAATCTTCAAGAGGTCAAGGCCGGCATTTACTCGTACTGGCAATCGACGGGGTACTTTCCGCGAACGCTTGACGACCTCGACCCACTCTACATGCAGGCCGTGCCGGCGTTGTCCTCTGGCGGCGCCTTCATTTACGACCCCCAGACCGGGTCCGTCTACCATCCGGCGGAACTCGCCGCAGCGGCGGCCGGCATTTCAGCACAGAATAAGTTGAACTCGGCAAACCGCTCAGGAACGTCAAACCCTAGAAATATGGGCCAGCGCGGCGTCAACGGTATCGTCGGCCGGCAGAATGATCGGCAGATGAAAGCACTGCGCGATCTCGACCTCCATTAGGAAATCACTCGCGACAATGATAAAACACATTGCTCTCAGACTCTCACTCCTGGCTGCCGTCGCGATGCTGGCCGCATTGTCCGGGTGCGAGGACGAGGCCAAGCGCAAGAAGACTGGACGGGACGCGCAGGAAGAGCTTCCTCCTCCTACCCCAGAAGAGGTCGCACAGAAGATAATCTCCGACGCCCTACTCGACGCGCCGATACCCAGGAAGGGGACATCGCTGCCACCTACGGTAAGGAGGACCATGCTGAATCTCCTTCGCCGCGAGAAGACACGGCTGCAGGGCACCGAGGACGGCGATAAGTCGCTGGCAATTGTCGCGAGCAAGGTAATCGAGCGCGTCCGCCAGTACGAACGCGCCGAGCTCTGGGAACATGTCCTGACCCTTACTGACGCACACCTCGTCTTCGATCCGGGTTCCAAGAGATTCAACTATATTCGTGACAAGGCGCTGGTGGAACTCCGAAAGCCACGGGTGGCCTTGAGAGGCCTTCCAGAGCTCGACGGCCGTAAGACAGTGTTCCTCAGCTTCTATCTGCCCATGACCAACAAGACCCATTCCGAGCGTATGACCTTGGGCGAAGAAATGCACGGTACCCGGCTCTTGTCGGTCATCGGGAAGGACCGCGGTGTCCGGATGGAGTACCTGGAAACCGGCGAAGTCTTCGAGGTCTATTTTCCCGCGACGAAATAGCGGGCGGCCCCTTCTTGCGTATCCACGCGCAACCACCATTGTTGGCGTCAAGAGGCCGCGCTAAGGCGGATCGGTGTGTTGTGACCAAAGCGCGGCGCGCGAGCGCCCAGGATGGCAGGGTCGGCCCCGGTGGTTCGTGATCGTCAGCGGGCGCCTCGGCAGTCATCTGTGGCGGGGCCTAAGTCCATCCCTTCCGGCATGCGTGAAGGCCCCGAATTGGGGCTGTGTGCATGGAGAAGTGGACTCATGCACGGAATCTTTAGTAAAATGACAATGTTTAGCATGTATAAGTGGGCCATATGAGCGAAACCTCAAATATATCAACGCTTTCCGGAGATGCGGAGCGGGTGCTGGATCGCAGAACACGTGTCGTCGAATGCGTGGGCAATACCCCCCTGCTCGAATTGAAGGCGATTTCGAAGGAAGTCGAGCCCGTCCGCATCTTCGGCAAGGCGGAATGGTACAACCCGGGAGGCTCCGTCAAAGACCGCCCGGCGCTGAACATGATTCTCGATGGCGAGAAGACGGGGAAACTGACGCATGACAAGACGTTGATGGACTCGACTTCGGGCAATACGGGCACCGCGTACGCCATGTTAGGTTCTGCCATGGGCTACAAGGTGAAACTCTGCGTACCAAAAAATATTGGTCCCCTCCGGCAGCGTATCCTGAAAGCCTATGGCGCTGAATTGGTGCTAACCGACCCGACCCTAGGCTCAGACGGGGCAATGGAGGAGGCCATCAGGCTGAATGAGGCCGAACCGGAGCGCTATTTCTACCCAGACCAATACAGCAATCCGGCAAATTGGCAGGCCCATTACCAGACCACGGGACCGGAGATATACGCCCAAACCAGCGGAGCGGTTACACATTTCGTGGCCGCACTGGGGACGACGGGCACCTTCCGCGGTACAGGCACGCGGTTGAAAGAAATGATCGAGAACATTAGACTTATATCCTTTCAGCCGGATTCGCCGATGCACGGGCTGGAAGGGATGAAGCATATTCCTACCTCCATCGTGCCGGCGATATATGACGAGAACCTAGCGGACGAGAACCGATGGGTCCGCACAGAAGACGCGCAGGCGATGTGTCTGCGCCTTGCCAAGGAGGAGGGTCTACTCGTGGGACCATCGGCCGGAGCGGCCGTGACCTGCGCCCTGGAGGTGGCGCGATCGCTATCTGACGGCGTGGTGGTTACCATCCTGCCCGACAGCGGCTATAAGTATCTTGACTTCCGGTTTTGGGACAAGAAGTAGCATGGCCGTCGTGCTTTCGAAGAAGTTGGAACAGGCCATACAAGGCCACGGAGAAGACGCCTTCCCAAATGAATGTTGCGGCTTTCTGCTTGGGTCGGTGAATGGAGAGAATCGAAGGATTGTTGAGTTAATGCGCGCGGACAACGACCGCGAGGATGAGGAGCAGTATCACAGGTTTCTCATTACGCCTGAAACGTATATGCAAGGAGAGAAGACGGCCCGAAGCAAGGGACTGGATATCGTCGGGTTTTACCATTCGCATCCAAATGCCCCCGCGAAACCGTCACAATACGATTTGGAGCACGCTTGGCCGTTTTATTCGTATGTCATTGTATCGATTAAGGACAAGGCCGCCGGCAACATGACCTCCTGGATCCTCAGGGACGATCGGTCGGCGTTTGATGAGGAAGACGTCGCCTTGGAAGGCGAAAAAGCTTAAGGAGCAAGAACGATGGGAGTAAAAGTGCTGCTGCCCACGGCCCTGCGGCAATATGCCAACGGTCAGGACACGATCGAATTGGCCGGGGCGAAGGTCGGCGAGGTGATGGACCATCTCATCGCCGACTTCCCCGGGCTGAAGAGCCACCTCTTGGACGATGCCGGTAACATCCGCAACTTCGTCAACGTCTATCTCAACGAAGACAACCTTCGCGGGGACGACATCGTGAACGCCGCGTGCAAAGACGGGGACGAAATTATGCTCGTCCCGGCGGTCGCGGGCGGCGCGGTGTTGGATGCGCGTCCCGAGGGTGCGGCGGGTGAGAGTCCGTACCTGAACATGGCCACCGAAGCGACCGAGCTGTCCAAGGAAGAGATTGCCCGCTACAGCCGCCACCTGATCCTGCCGGAAGTCGGCATGGAGGGCCAGAAGAAGCTGAAGGCGGCAAGCATCTTGCTCATCGGCGCCGGCGGCCTCGGCTCACCGTTGGGCCTGTATCTGGCCGCGGCCGGCATCGGGCGGCTTGGGATCGTCGACTTCGACGTGGTGGACGAATCGAACCTCCAGCGCCAGATCATCCACGGCACAAAAGATGTCGGTAAACTGAAAGTGGATTCCGCAAAAGCTTCGATCAACGACATCAATCCGCACGTCGAGGTCGAGGTGTACAACACCGGGCTTACGTCGGAAAATGCGATGGAGATCATCGCTCAGTACGACATGGTCATCGACGGCACCGACAACTTCCCGACGCGCTACCTCGTCAACGATGCATGCGTGCTGCTGGGCAAGCCAAACGTCTACGGCAGCATCTTCCGCTTCGAGGGGCAGGCCTCGGTCTTCTGGGCCGAGAAAGGCCCGTGCTACCGCTGCCTCTATCCCGAACCCCCGCCACCGGGGATGGTCCCCAGCTGCGCCGAAGGCGGCGTTATCGGCATCCTGCCGGGCATCGTCGGCCTGCTTCAGGCCAACGAGGGCGTCAAGCTCATTCTCGGCCAGGGCAGCCCCCTCATCGGGCGCCTGCTGCTCTTTAACGCCCTGGACATGAAATTCCGCGAGCTTAAGCTCAAGAAGGACCCGACGTGCCCCGTCTGCGGCGAGAATCCGACGGTGACGGAGCTCATCGACTACAACGAGTTCTGCGGCGTGCCGACGGGCGCCGACGCCGAAATCTCCCAGGAACTCGGGCCGGACGAGATTACGCCCGCGCAAGTGAAGGAACGGATGGACAAGGGCGAGGACTTCGTGCTCGTCGACGTCCGTGAACAACATGAATGGGAAATCTGCAACATTCAAGGTGCGACGTTGATCCCGCTGAGTGAACTCGAGGACCGCATCGACGAACTCGACTCCGACGCCGACATCGTTGTGCATTGCAAACTGGGAGGCCGTAGCGCCAAGGCTCAGGACATTCTCTTCGCCAACGGTTATCCGAACGTCAAGAACCTCGTCGGCGGGATTACGCGCTGGGCGGACGACGTCGACCCGTCGATGCCAAAGTACTAAGACGACGGAACCGCCGTCGCATCGAGTGCGACTGCGCTCACGAGAGTTTTTGTGGCGTCCACCGGTAACCGCCGTAGACGTTCGAGAGAACATCGCTAATTGAAAGGCACAAGAAATGGCCACAAGCTGGAAGGAAAAACTCGCGGGACAAGCAGAGCCAGGACTGGCCCGTGAGATCGATATTTTTGATACGCAGATTGAGCTGCGCAAGTCGGGCAAACTTGACGAGAAGATCTTTGCCGAATCGCGCCTGCGCCGCGGGGCCTACGGCCAGCGCTACGACAACGGCCAGCGGCATGACGGCAAGGTAACGCAGACGATCGACTATGGCCGCGACCTCACAAAGGGTCCGGAGACGGCTTTTGACGCGCCGGGCATGATGCGCATCAAGATCCCGTTTGGCGCCATGACGGCCGAACAGATGGACGTCATGGCGGACCTGTCCGAGGAGTACTCCGTCGGCGTCCTGCACGTCACCACCCGCCAGGACTTCCAGATGCATTACGTTCACATCGAGAATGCGCCCGACTTTATGCGGCGGCTCGCCGCGGTCGGGATAACGACACGCGAGGCGTGCGGCAACTCTGTGCGCAACGTCACGGCGTGCCCCTATGCGGGCGTCTGCACGGACCAGGTCTTCGACGTGACGCCCTATGCCATGGCAACAATGAAGTTCTTGCTCGGGCATCCCGACACCCAAGACTTCGGGCGCAAGTTTAAGATTTCGTTTTCCGGATGCCGCAAGCACGCCTGCGGTCTGGCCAACATGCACGACTTGGGCGCGATCGCCGCCGAGCGTGAAGTGGCCGGAGCAACCCAGCGCGGCTTCGCACTCTACGTCGGCGGCGGGCTCGGCCCCGTACCGCATGAAGCGAAGCTCTTCGACGAGTTTGTTCCCGCAGACGAGTTGCTGCCCCTGGCCCAGGCCATTGCCCGCGTCTTCACGCGTCTCGGCGAAAAGAAGAACCGCACCCGGGCGCGCATCAAGTTCCTGGTGGCCAGAATGGGTGTCGAGAAATTCCGGGACGAAGTCCTCAAGGAACGCGAAATCCTGCCGCCCGACCCGCTTTGGACCACACTCGTGGAAGAGTGCACTTCAGTATGGAAAGAAGAGGCGCTCAAGAAGTCAGCGCCGCTAAACGGGGCCGACAGACCCGAGGGCTTCGATACATGGCGCAAGACCAACGCGTACAAGCAGCGGCAGCCCGGATACGTCGCAGCCAGTGCGACCCTCCCCCTGGGCGATTGCTCGTCCGCGCAGTTGCGTGGTCTCGCCGCCATGGCCCGCAAATACTGCGGCGACAGCGTACGCGCGACGGTGGACCAGAATCTGTTGTATCGTTGGGTGAGCGAGGCCGATCTGATCGATTTCTACAACGATCTGACCGCCTTGGGTCTGAGCGATCCGGGCGCGAAGACCATCGTCGACATCACGGCCTGCCCCGGCACCGACTCCTGCAAATTGGGTATCTCCTCAAGCCGGGGTCTCGCGATGGAGCTCAAGCGCCGCCTCGCCGAAAAGGGCGCGATGCTCGACGAGGCCATCGGCGGCCTCCACATCAAGATAAGCGGGTGCTTTAACTCGTGTGGACAGCACCATATATCGGACATAGGCTTCTACGGCGTGAACCGCAACGTCCAAGGCCGGTCGGTCCCGCATTTCCAAGTCATCCTAGGCGGCCGCTGGCGCGATAACGCCGGCTCATATGGGCTCGCGGTCGCCGCAGTACCGTCGCGCAACATTCCGGCCGTGGTCGAGCTTATCACCGATCGCTATCGGGCGGAGCGAGAGTCCGGGGAGAGTTTTCAAGAGTTTATTGCACGGCTGGGTAAGCGCGAGCTAAAGGCCATGTTCGAGGACCTCAGGAAGGTCCCAGGCTACGACGAGGACCGCTCGTTCTACTCCGATTGGGGCGACCCACGCGAATTTACGCACGGCGACCGCGGCAAGGGCGAGTGTGCCGGCGAGATCGTGTCGCTGGTCGATTTTACGCTCGCAGAGGCCGAGCGCGAGGCCTTCGAGGCTTCCGTGCTACTCGACGAAGAGAAGGCCGAAGAGGCCGACGCCATGGCGTACCGCGCGATGCTGTCCGCGGCAAAGGCGCTCGTGAAGACCCAGTTTCTAGATGTTCCAGACGATCCCGACCAGATCGTGGCCGAGTTCCGCAAGCGCTTTTACGATTCAGAGCTGTTCTTCGACCGTTTCGCGAAAGGGAAATTCGCCAACTATCTGTTCGCGCGACACTCCCGCAAAGAAGCCAGCGTTACAAAAGAATCCGTGCGGAAGGTCGTTGAAGAGGCACAGCTCTTCATCGAAGCATCTCACGCGTGCCAAAGCCGCATGCAGGCCGAAATCAGCGCCTCCCCCGCCTAGAAAGAAAAACAATGAACGATTTGAAACAGATTGACATCAAAGTCTTCGCCGAAGACACCTCCGACGTTCAGGCATTCGAATTCGTTGCAGTGCTCCAGCGCTGGATTCAGGAACACACGATACCGGGGATATTGATAGACGTCGCCGACTACTCGCACATTAGCAACGGCGCCGGCGTAATCCTCGTCGGACACGAATATAACCTGAGCATCGACTATACCGGCGGCAGAATGGGCCTGCTCGTGCACAGCAAACTTCCCCCCGAGGACAGCCTGGAAAAACGAATCGCCTCCGCGATGAAACTCGCATTCAACGCCTGCGCCATCCTCGAAGAAGAAGGAGAATTCAAAGCGCGCCTCAAATTCAGCCGCACCCAGTTCCGCTTCCTAGCCAGCGACCGCCGCCGCGCCCCCAACACCAACGACACCTACACCCAACTCGCCCCCATCCTAGAAGCCGCCGCCAAAGCCATCTCCGCCGGCGACGTCACCCTGACGCGGGTCAACGACGACCCAAACGAGCGCCTGGCCGTTGCCGTAGAGACCTCCTCCGAAGTTGTCACGCAAGAGTCCACCACATAGACGGAGTACCCAGTGGGCTGAGGCCCATCGTACAATTCCTGCCACCGGCCACGCCGCTATATCGCTGAGGTCTCCAATGGCTCAATTCGGGGTATTTGCGCGCAGTGTGCATATATGTTAGTCTTTGCAGGTTACAGTTGAATCGCTTTTTTAGCTTATCAAGAGCGGTGGAGGGACAGGCCCTTTGAAACCGCGGCAACCTCGCCCTATGGGTGCAGGTGCCAACTCCGACCCCTATGTTCGCCCCGGCGGACTGACGGGAGAGATAAGCGATTACCTGTAGGGGACCGCTCAGGCCCCATACAACGTTCTCGCCCTTAGATCTCGTGCCGGAGATGCTGGAGGGCGATTTTTTTTGGTGTCCCGCCGGGAGGGCGGGGAAAGGACGTTGAGAGCATGAGTGCTAAGACGAAGTATTTTACAGCGCTTCGGGGACGTGAAAGCGGCCGTGAGTACCCGCTTGACGAGGTGCGATATGTCTGCGAATTCGACTTCGGACCGCTCGAAGTCAAATACGACTACGACGCAATCAAGGCCGTTCTCACGCGCGAGCTCATCCAGTCGCGCCCTCCCAACATGTGGCGCTACAAAGAACTGCTGCCCATCGAAGGGCCGGTTACCGTCGGCGAGCAGACAGGCTTCACGCCGCTCACAAAGGCGGACCGCCTCGCGGAACGCCTCGGCGTCACCGGCGAGCTTTGGCTCAAGAACGACACGGTCAACTATCCCACGCTCTCGTTCAAGGACCGGGTCGTCAGCGTAGCGCTCACGCGTTCGCTCGAGTTCGGATACGACACCGTCGCTTGCGCCAGCACCGGCAATCTTGCGAACTCCGTTGCGGCCAACGCCGCCTCGGTGGGCCTCAAATGCTACGTCTTCATCCCGCAGGACCTCGAGCCCAGCAAGATCCTCGGTTCGCAGGTCTTCGGCGCGCACGTCGTCCCGATTGACGGCCCCTACGACAAAGTCAACAGGCTATCCAGCGAGATCGCGGACAAATACAAGTGGGCCTTCGCCAACGTCAACCTCCGGCCCTACTACGCCGAGGGGAGCAAGACCATGGGCTTCGAGATTGCCGAACAGCTCGGCTGGCGCCTACCCGACAACGTCGTCGTACCGATGGCCGGCGGCTCGCTCATAGGCAAAATCGAGAAGGCCTTCAACGAATTCAAGAAACTCGGCCTAATCGACGAGCACCACACGAAGATCTACGGCGCACAGGCCGAAGGCTGCGGCCCGATCGTCGAGGCCGTCAAGAACGGCACCGACCTCATTCGGCCCGTCGAAACGCCCAACACCATCGTGAAGTCGCTCGCCATCGGGAACCCGGCGGACGGCTACTACGCCGCGCGCGGCATCCAAGACTCCGGCGGCTACGCCGAGAACCCCACCGACCCCGAGACGGTCGAGGGCATCAGGATGCTGGCCGAGTGCGAAGGCGTATTCGCAGAAACCGCCGGCGGAGTCACGGTCGCCGCCGCGAAGCGCCTGCTCAAATCGGGCCGTCTCGACCCGGCGGAATGCACCGTCCTATGCATCACCGGAAACGGGCTCAAGACGAAAGAGTGTCTTGAGGACCAGTTCACCACGCATCACGCGATCGCGCCGAGTTTGAAGGCCTTCGACGTTCTGTACAACGAGATCCACGGGACATCGCAGGACAAGGGAAAAGTGGGAGAGCCCGCACTAACCTGACCGGGCGCCTTTCAGTTTCAGGCGCCGCCTAGAATGAAATTGGATGGGGAGACAACAAATGGCAATAACCTTACTAATTCCGACACCGCTCAGAAGCCTGACAAATGAACAAGCCAGCGTCGAGGCGGCCGGCGCGACGATTGGCGAGCTCTTCGAAGACCTCGAAAACAAATACCCGGGGATCGGCGAGCGCCTCTGCGACGAGTCAGGCGAAATCAGGCGTTTCGTAAACGTCTACCTCAACGAAGAAGACATCCGCTTCATCGACGGCAAGAACACCGCCGTTACCGACGGCGACGAGATCTCGATCGTCCCCGCCATCGCCGGCGGATCCACTTAAGCCGCCGTTGTGTTGGCAAGGACGAATCCGGCTCGACATCTCAGAAGTCCCTAGAGGATGCCCTCAAGTTCCACCACCAGCTCGCTGAGCCGCGCCATCGCGGCGTTGACCGGTTCCGGTTTTTCGAGATCCACGCCGGCATCGCGCAAAAGATCGAGCGGATACTTCGAGCCGCCGCTCTTAAGGAAATCCAGATAGCGCTCGCGCTCCTTCTTGCCGCCGTCCAGGACCATCCTGCTCAAGGCGATGGCCGCGCTCAGGCCCGTCGCGTACTTGTACACGTAGAAGCCCCGGTAGAAATGCGGGATCCGCATCCCTTCGAGTTCGAGCACGTCGTCGATTTCAAATTTCGGCCCAAAATACGCCTCAACCAGCTTGCGGTACTCGCCGCGAAGCCGTTCAAGCGTCAGCGGCTCACCCGCCTCGGCGATCTCGTGGATGATCTTCTCGAACTCCGCAAACATCGTCTGGCGCACGATCGTCCCTCGGATCTCGTCGATCTCCTTACAGATAAGCTGTGCCCGCCGTTTAGCGTCCCGGGCGCCATCCATCATGTACTTGCCCAGCAGCTGTTCGTTAAAAGTGGACGCGACCTCCGCCACGAAGATCGTGTACTGGTAATTCTGATAGGGCTGATGTCGGGCGCTGAAATGCGTGTGCATGGAATGGCCCGCCTCATGCGCGAGCGTGAACACGCTATCGAGCACCGTGTCCTTGTAATTCATCAGGATATACGGCGGTCCGACGAATCCCCCGCCCGAAAATGCGCCACTCCGCTTCCCCTGGTTCTCATAACGGTCCACCCAGCGGCCGTTCAGGCCCTTGCGAAGCGTCTCCACATAGCCCGTTCCCAGCGGCGCCACCGCCTCGCAGACCTGGTCGACCGCCTTCGCATATGGAATGCGCGTTCTTGGCAGGTCGACGATGGGATTGTACGTGTCGTAATGGTGGACGGCCCCTAGCTTCAGCACCCTCTTGCGCAGGTCGAGGTAGCGATAGACCGTGTCCAGGTTTGCCCGGACCGTGTCGATGAGGTTTGTGTAGACCGAGACCGGGACCCTGTCGGAAAACAGCGCCGCCTCAAGGGCGCTGGAATGGTTCCGTACCCGCGCGGCATACACGTCCTGAAGCACCGAGGAACTCAGCGCGGCCGCCAACGCATTCTCATGTCCCTCGTACACCTCGTAGAATTTCCTAAACGCCGCCTTGCGCACCGACCGCTTCCGCGATTCCAGAAAGACGCGGAACGAGCCCTGGCTCAACTCGACCGCCTGGCCATTTTCGTCCTTGACTGTGCCGAATTTGAAATCGGCGTCCGTCAACTGGCCGAAGATCTTGCTCGCCGTACCCGCGACCTCGCCCTGCATCGCGAGCAGGCGTTCCTCCTTCTCAGACAGAATATGCGGCTTGTAGCGCAGGAGCTTCTCAAGCTGAATCCGGTAGTCCTTCAGTACCGGCGACTTCAAGTAGCCGTCCAGTTTCTTCTTCGGGAGGCCCTGCAGCTCGGGCGCGATAAAGCTTGCGGCTTCGCTGGCGCGCGTGGCGAGGAAGGTGTACCGCTGCACCATTCCCTGGTAGGTGCTGTTCGCCACGTCCTCGGACTGCTTCAGAAAGGCGTAGGATCCCAAGCGCTCGGCCAACTCATCGAATTCCGAGTCAAAGACGAAACACTCTCGAACGGCCTTCGCCGAGGTCCCGAGCTTTCCCCGAAACCGCGCAAAGCCCGCGACCATCTTCTCCAATTTCGCGTAGGCCCGGCGCCATGCCGCGTCACTCTTGTAGAGCGGCCCAAGGTCCCAAGTATCGGTCGTCTTCACCTTGCTTCGCGGGGGTAGAGTCTTCACATTCGCCATTCAAACACCCTCTCTAAGTACCATCGCTGAAGGACACCAACCTGCGGCCCGTGGCGGTCCCTCGAAGTCTCAGAACAGCCGCTGGCGGGCCCCAAAAGTGGGGAACATCATCGCACGCAATGGCCCGTCAAGGCAACAGAGTGCCGTCAACCATTGCTTCGAAAGCGGCGCGGCCCCGCGGCGTCCCCATACGGGCACAGAACCGACTGGACCGATCTGCCGAGAAACTGGGCTGCTCACTAGGCGCAGCTTTCTCCATAAACAAGAAGACGATGCGCTTCAAGGTCGAGCTCGACAACGGTGCAGCCTTGGCCACCGAACCGTAGTCTGGCTCTCAGCTTCAGGGTACCCGTCCTGAGCACCGGATACGGAAGTGAGGTGGACTCGCAGAGCCATCCGAGTTAAGCACGACCACTAGAAGCAGTTGCATGGGCCTATGGCGGGGCCGCAGGGGTAGGCGGCATGCCCAACATTGAGCAGGCCCTCAGAAACGCCTATAATCGCCGCCAATGGTCCCGCGTGGACCCGAAGAGCCGATACACTTCCAGGCGGCGGGGATTCTTTTCGAAACACGGACCACTGCAATTCGGAGACCACACAATGCCTATCGTAGACTTTGAGAAGTACGGGGAGATGCTCGACCGCGCCAAGGCCGGTAAGTTCGCATATCCCGCGATCAACGTTACCAGCAACGAGACGATCAACGCGGCGCTCGAAGGCTTCCAAGAAGCCAACAGCGACGGCATCATTGAAGTGTCCACCGGCGCGGGTGAATTCGCCTCCGGTTCCCTGAAGGACATGGTCCTCGGGGCGGTGACGCTCGCCGAACATGCCTATCGCATGGCCGAGCGCTACGACGTGAACATCGCCCTGCACACGGACCACTGTGTGCCCGAGAAGGTCGCCACCTTTCTAATTCCGCTCGTCGAAGAGACCGAGCGCCGCCGCGCGGAGGGCAAGCCGAACCTCTATCAGAGCCATATGTTCGACGGCAGCGTGCTTCCGCTCGACGAAAACATGAAGACGAGCGTCGAGCTGATGACCCGGATGGCCAAGAACCAACAGATCCTCGAGATCGAGGCCGGAGTTGTCGGCGGCGAAGAAGACGGCATCGATAACACGGGCGCGGCATCCGAAAAGCTGTACACGACCCCTGAAGACATGGTCGCAGTCCATGAGGCCCTGGCGCAGGTCGAGAATGCGCGATACATGTTCGCGGCGACTTTCGGGAACGTCCATGGCGTCTACAAACCCGGCAACGTGAAACTTCGTCCGGACATCCTCAAGAGCGGCCAAGATGCCGTCGTCGCGAAATACGGAACGGAGGCGCACTTCGATCTGGTGTTCCATGGGGGCTCCGGCTCATCGCAAGAGGAAATACACGAAACGCTCGAATACGGCGTCATCAAGATGAATGTCGACACGGATTGCCAGTACTGGTTTACAAGGCCCCTCGTCGAACACATCATGAAAAACTACGACGGCGTGCTGCGGATCGACGGCGAAATGGGCAACAAGAAGCTCTATGACCCGCGCGCCTACCTCAAACAGGCCCGCGCCGGCATGGCCGAACGCGTCAAACAGGCCTGCATCGACCTCAAATCAGACGGGACATCGATGGGCCGCTAGAAACGCGGAATACCTCCCCCGATGGCCGGTGTTTACCACGTAAAGGGGAGGGATCTGGATTGAGCGTCATGAAAATACTCCTTGCCAAACCCAGAGGCTTCTGCGCGGGCGTCGACCGTGCGATTGTGTGCGTCGAGCGGGCCCTCGAACGCTATGGGCCCCCCGTCTACGTTCTCAACGATATCGTGCACAACAGGGCCGTCGTGGACGATCTCCGCGAGAAGGGCGCAGTTTTCGTCAAGCATCTCGACAGTGTCCCGGCGGGTTCCCACCTCCTGTTCAGCGCGCACGGCGTCGGCCCAGACCGGTGGGAGGAGGCCAAACACCTGGACCTAAAAGTGATCGATGCGACCTGTCCATTGGTCGAGAAGGTGCACTTTGAGGCGCGCAGGTTCGCGGGCAAGGACTTCACCGTAATCCTCATCGGCGAGCAGGGGCACGACGAGACAGTCGGCACAATGGGATGGGCGCCTGAGCACATCGAACTGATCATGAGCAAGAGCGACATCGACAAGCTCAATATCGCCGATGAAAACAAGGTCGTCTACATCACGCAGACCACGCTCAGCGTCGACGAGTGCCAAGAGATCGTCGATGCCCTAAAGGAGCGCTTCCCGAACATCCAGGGCCCGCCCAAGTCCGACATCTGCTATGCCACGTCGAACCGGCAGGCCGCAATGCGCGCACTCATGTCCCAGGCCGATCTCGTGCTGGTCGTCGGCGATCATGAGAGCGCCAACAGCACGCGGCTGTGGAAGATCGCAGCCGAGTACGGAAAGGCCAGCCATCTTCTTAGCTCAGCGGAATACATTCACGACGAGTGGCTCACGGGTGTAGAAACCATCCTCCTCACATCCGGGGCCTCCGTTCCCGAAAGCCTTGTCCAGGAGGTGATAGGCCGGCTCTGTGCCCATGGCCCTTGCCAGGTCGAGGAGGTCGAGCTCGTCCACGAGGATGTTCACTTCCGCCTGCCGGCCCAGATCGGATGAGCAAGCGCACGACTTCGGGTATGGGCGCCGGGCCGTGCTAGACTATTCATAGTTCCGATTTGAGGGGTGCCCCAATCACACCCATGACGACTTCCCAGCACCAAAATCTCGCCCTCGCCGGCGAATGTGATGTCCGATACGACATGCACACGCGCCAGCTCTTCGCGACGGACGCGTCCATCTACCAGATCGAGCCCTACGCCGTCGCCTTCCCCCGTTCTCCCGAGGAAACTTCCCAGGTCATTCAGGCGGCTGCGGCCGAAAGCGTACCCATCATCCCGCGTGGCGCGGGCACCGGCCTTGCCGGAGGTGCGGTCGGCTCGGGCTTGGTAATCGATTTTTCGCGCTACAACCGCCGAATCTCAGAGCTCAACCGCGAAGGCCGCACAGTACGGGTCGACGCCGGCGTCGTTCTCGATCAACTGAACGATTACCTCAAGCCGCACGGCCTGCGCTTCGGCCCCGATGTCGCCACGAGTTCGCGCGCCACGCTGGGAGGGATGATCGCCAACAACTCCTCCGGCTCGCACGTACCCGTGTTCGGCACAACGGTCGACCATCTGCGCTCGCTTGATATCGCCCTCGCCGACGGCCGCATAGTCACCGTAGGCGAAGGCCACGACGGTCTCGCTGACGTTGACGGCGCGGTGGGCCGCCTCGTCGAAGAATTCAAAGACATCATCGAGGAACGCATGCCCGCGGAGCTCCTGAAGAGGCGCCCCGGCTACGGCTTCGACAAATGGCTGCACGGCCGCCCCGACCTCACGAGCATCCTTTCCGGCAGCGAGGGCACGCTAGCGTGCGTCCTCTCCGCCGAACTCGAACTCTCCCCCGTACCTTCCCGCAAAGGACTTGGCGTCATCTGTTTCGCCACCGCAGCAGAGGCGATGCAGGCGACGGTCGAGTTGCTACACCTCAACCCGGCCGCCATCGAGCACATCGACGACGTTCTCTACGATCAGACAAAAGGGCAACTCCAATTCATGAAGGCGCGGGCGCTCCTCGGCCTCGACGCGCAGCCTTGCGCGTCGATCTTGCTGGTCGAATTCTTCGACGAAGTGGAGGCGCCACTTCGCGCCCTCGAGCAAAAGCGCCTTGGGCTGCGTACGACGATATTCACCAACCCCGGAGACATGGCGCACATCTGGAACCTCCGCAAGGCGGGCCTGTCCCTACTGACGGGCTGCAAAGGCCCCGCGAAACCGACCGCCGGCATCGAGGACGCCGCGATCGCCCCAGACAGGCTCCCCGAGTACGTAGCAGGACTCCAATCGCTGATGGATTCACTCGGTCTGAGCGCCTCCTTCTACGGCCATGCCGCCTCCGGCCTGCTCCACGTCCGGCCCGTCGTCGACCTTCACACCGAAGAAGGCCTTCGCAAATTCCGCTCCGTCGCGGACGAGGTCTCAGCGCTCGTGAAGCAGTTCAAGGGGTCCATCGCGGGCGAGCACGGCGTGGGGATCGCCCGCACCGAATACATGCCCGAGCAGATCGGCCCAGAGCTTGTCGACCTCAATGCCCAGATCAAGGCGCTCTTCGATCCTAGAAACTTGATGAACCCCGGGAAGATCGTCCCGGACGGCCGATTCAAAATCGATACAAATCTTCGGCAGAGGGTCGGCACAGCCATCGAGCTCCCCTTCGAACCCTTCCTCGCCTTCGCCGCAAAAGACGAGAGCTTCCTGGGCAACCTCGAACAATGCAACGGCTGCGGCGGATGCCGGAAGGCCGGCCCAACAATGTGCCCCACCTACGCCGCCACGGGCGAGGAGGGCATGTCGACACGGGGACGTGCGAACACCATTCGCGCGGTACTCGAGGCCCGCCTCGACGGTTCCGCCGGCCCCTTCGTCCCCGAGCTGGACGAGGCGCTGAGCAACTGCCTTTCGTGCAAGGCCTGCACGACCGAATGCCCCTCCAACGTCAACATGTCCCTCCTCAAGGCTGAGCTTCTTCACGCAAAGCACGCTTCCCAGGGCGTGTCCCTGCGCGACCGGCTCCTGGGCCACGTTGACCTTCTCGGCGCGATCGGGACCGCCATGCCACGGCTCGCAAACGCAATGCTGAGCTCAAGCCTGTCACGCTCACTGATGGAATCGTTCCTGGGCCTGTCCGCAAAGCGGCGTCTGCCGGCTTACACGCGGCAACGCTTCGACCGCTGGTTCGCCAAACACGAGCGGCCGGCCGACACGCCACGCGGCGAGGTCCTCCTCTGGGACGACTGTTTCGCCCGTTACAACGACCCAAGCATCGGTATCGCGGCCGTCACCGTCCTCGAGGCCGCGGGCTTTGCCGTAGAGATTCCCAAAGATCGCGTCTGCTGCGGCCGGCCCGCCTTCAGCACCGGGCAGCTCGATCGCGCCGCCGATTACGCGCGCGAAAACCTCCGCGTGCTTGCCGGACTCAACGTGAAAGCGCCAATCATCTTCCTCGAACCGTCCTGCTACTCCATGTTCTACCAGGATTACGGCGAATTGCGCGTCGAAGGCGCCGAAGACGTCGCCGCGCGCAGCTTCTTGTTCGAGCATTTCATCGACGACGTGCTGACAGACGAACCCGGGGCCCTAGCATTCCGTCCCGCCAAAGAGTCCTTCGCAATTCACGCCCACTGTCACGCCAAGGCGTTGACAGACCCCGCCACGGGCGCGTCGCTCATCGGTAAACTGCCTGACCGCAGCGCCGAGCTCCTCGACACGGGCTGTTGCGGCATGGCGGGCGCGTTTGGCGCACTACGTGACAAGTACGACCTCTCGCTCAAGGTGGCCGAACCGCTGATCGCCCAACTCCGGGCCCTGCCCAAAGACACGCGTATCGTCGCGAACGGCACAAGCTGCCGGAACCAAATTGCCGACCTCCACGGGACAGTCCCCCTCCACATCGCCGAGGTGCTCGCGGACGCGCTCGAGGGGCCGGGCGAGTGACGATTTCACCAACGACCACGGCAATCGGACCCGGCAGGGGAACGCATCTACGTGGAACCGATTGAACTCAACGCTTACTGGTCGCGCGAATTCCCAGATTGCCCGCTCGTCGCGTTCCTCTTGAGACGCGTGTATCAAGATCGGTGGGTCAGGATGCGCAATCCTTCCGAAGACGGACGCGCGCCCGAGGCCGAGCCGGATTACAGCGAGATGTGTGCTAGGCAGAACGAGGCGCTCTCCTACCTTCTCGGCGACAATACTGACATCGTGCTCATCACCACGAGCTATTCCCCGGACGAGAAACCGGTACGCGATCAGAAGGCGTTACGTGAATTCGATCCAACTGCGAAGTTCCTGCACTCAGTCGGCGTCCACGAGCTTGCGCTGGAGTTCGACGCGCCCACCTACTGGCATCTATTCTCAAGCAACTGGCACTTCGAGCCCGGACGCTTCGACAAGGTCATGCGGCTCGTCGCCCAGGGCGCGATGTTCTCCGGCGTCTTCAACGTGATATTCCTGCAACCCGAGTCGAAGAGACTGATGTGCCTGTACGACGGCGGCGCGGACGTCATTCTGGAATCGCCGGAGGCACGAGACCAGTTCCGCGAGAGATTCGCCGATTGGACGGTTGACGGCCTTTGAGAAGGCGGCCAATTGCTTCCTTTACCGCCCTCCACAACGATAATCCTCCTGCTCTGATGGCGGCAAGCCAGCCTGAAGTGACAACTGGCGTATTCCCTTCCAGCCCGATACAATAGGGCGCTCAACACACATCAAGCTGCGAAGAGCGGAGGACAACGCCATGCCGTCAGAAGGAAAACTGACCAAAGACCAATTCGGATACGCCATGCCCGTGGATGCGCCGCTTTACGCTAGGCCGCCCATCCGCTACGAGAACGCCCAGACCATTTCGGTCAGTTACGAGACCGACCCCGAAGCCGCGTTGGCGCTGCTGCCCGCGGGGCTTGCGTTACCCGAGCCCGCCATAGCGATGATGCTCTTCATCCACTATCCCTTCAGCACACTCGGGCCCTATGAAGAAACAATCCTCGGCATCGCCTGCACATGGAACGGCGAGCCCAAGTTCTACATTCCGCACATCGTCGTCAACAACGTCATTCCACTCGCGGCTGGCCGCGAGATCTGGGGCTATCCAAAGAAGATGGCCACGATCGACATCGAGCATGAGGAAGACATCATCTGGGGCAAGATGGAACGCCCCGACGGCAACCTCATCTGCTCGGCCGGCATCCGGCCCGAGACACCCGTGCAAGAGGTGGAGGGCGAAGGCGGCGGTTCAGTAAGCCTCCGAGTCATTCCCAGTCCAGTCGAAGCCGCACCCCCTTCGGTTGCGGAGCTCATCAACGTGCCCCCGCTCAACAACACCGTCGTCGAATCCTACGTAGGCCCCGGATGGGTCCGGTTCCATTCCGATTCCGCACTCGACCCGTGGCACAAATTGCCCGTCAAGCAAGTCGTTGGCGCGAGCTACCGCGTGACCCACTTCGACCTCGGCTTCGGCAACGTCCTCAAGACTTACTAGAAGTCCGCCGCCCAGGCGGCGCAACAGCGATCGACCGGAGACCACACGATGGATCTGAACGACCGAACGGCACTCGTAACCGGCGGGGGCCGCGGAATCGGCCGCGCCATCGCCCTCGATTTCGCCCGGGCCGGCTGCGACGTGGCTGTTGGCTCCCGGACCATGGGTGAACTCGAAGCCGTCGCGGACGAAATACGCGGGGAGGGTGGCCGCGGCCTCGCCATCCGCACGGACGTCATGAGCAACGAGGACATCCAAGCTGCCGTTCAGGCCGTCGTTGACGAATTTGGCCGCATCGACATCCTCGTCAACAACGCCGGCGGCGGCGTGCCGAACCCCGACCCCGACCAGGCCTTCATCGACAACATCATGCTCAATCTCGTTTCCGCCGAACGCGCCACCCGCGCCGCCCTGCCCCACATGCTTCAACACGGCTACGGGCGCATCATCAACATCGGCTCCGGCTACGCCAAACGGTCCGGCGGCGAGCCCGCCTACACCGCCGCCAAACACGGCCTCATCGGCCTTACCCGCGCCACCGCCGCCCGCGTCGCCACGCAAGGCGTCACCGTCAACTGCCTATGTCCCGGCTGGACCAACACCCAAC
>SDBV01004748.1_pt1 | contig 19376 bp, 21 predicted proteins | sample 2277081 | NCBI WGS metagenome assembly SDBV01 (sample SAMN10402039, study PRJNA504765) | marine sediment metagenome | isolation source: marine sediment core GS10_PC15, 223 cmbsf | place: Arctic Ocean: Southern Knipovich Ridge | collected 2010
TATTAAATTGAAATTTGAAACCAAGACCAATTCACCCATTTCCTGCTTAAATGCATCACCCAAACATCCTCTTATTTCCTCTAAATTGGATTCTTTCTTTATTCCTTTTTCAATTGGTGCTCTTATCTGCTTCCAACCTTTTTTAGGGAAATATTTTATTTTCTTATTAAATTTTTTTAGCTTTAAAGTAGGGATTACATTTTCTACATAAATCCCAAAATCCTTTTCTATTTTATCCTCAATCTCTTTTGGCTTTCGAAATTCCTTAAACCATTCAATTTTCCATAAGTACTCAACTGCTTCATTTTGATTTTTCATTTCATTGTAATAATTTTTCAACTTTCTTCAATTTGTGGTTGGAGATAAAATAATTTCCTCCTTTTTTAGAAACTATAGTTTGAAGTTTTTTATCTCTAGAAATATCTTTAGCGGAACCATCACTCAAACCAGTATACTCTGCTATTTCTTTTGGTCCAACTTCTTCTTTATCAATAATTTTTTGATCTAACATAACTTTTCTGATACATAAATAAATTGCTATTTTCATCCATGCAGGAGACTTCTCAAATTTTTCAGTATAATCTATAACTTTGTTCTTCCCAATACTCTCAATAAAAGGTTCAATTAGTTCTGTAACAAGTTTTTTGTCTAACGGCTCATTTTCATCTACTATAAACTTAGAAAAAGGATCTTCATTTCCCATTTTCAAAAACCTCCTTTTTTATCCATAATATTCTGTTATTTGGTATTTCATATCCTATCTCAGATTTTTTGAAAACTTTCTTTAATTCCCTATTGAAAACTTTTTTTGCAACAGATTCACTTATTCCAAGACTCTTGTTTAGAAAAATCTCCTTAGGGGTGATAGATTCTGATTGATATAGGCCGGATTTTTTGTGAAAAATTGCCTTTTTTACTAACGAATCGAGAAGTATTCTTTTTGCCCCAGACAATTTCTGAAATTTATCATTATATTCTCTGTTACCAGATTCTGTTACCCTTACTAAATAAGGAGACGCTAGTTCTGTAATTAACTCATCATGCTTATCTTCAAATTCTTCTTCAGATTCAACAAAATCCATTATACTCTTTTTCTCACTCATTTTTAAGCCTTAGGTTTTTTAGCCATATTCTAATTTGATAAATTCTTCCTTTAAATACTCCTCTTTTCTTTCTAATCAAAAATCCTTCTTTCACAAGGTCATTAATTCTTGCTATTACTTGGTTGTCAGGGATTTCATGGGTATTCCATTTTATAATCTCTTGAACATCTATTTCCTCAGGAATATCTTTCTCAAGTAAGCTTGCAACAGTTCTTCCTGTAATTTGTGCTTTCAATAGATCCTTTCTTGGCAACGAATTAATAATTTCAGGTTTGAGTAATGGATGCCCATTCAAATCAACATTGCCCAATTTTTCAGTATATTCGTCAACAATTTCAGTCAAATTCGCTTTTTCAGCATCCTCGTCTCTAAACAACCTTTTCTTCAACTCTTCTATATTATTTTCATTAATGTCTTCTACCATGTAGATTAGTAGTGTATGTATATTTATAAATCTTTCGTTTTTTAGTTTTTAAAACGTTTATTCTAATAATTTGAAGGTTATATTTTATACTAATACAATATAAAAATTTAGGACAAAAAAACAAGTTTATATAGAAGAGCGATAGAATAGTAAATTTAAGGACAACAATCCTTCGGAAGCATTTAGAAGTAAAAGACGGTTCTTCCACTAAAATGATATGAGAAGGGAATCCAAATAAAAAATAAATCTACTTCCACACCACCCAACCCCCAATACAAATCAAACCCTAACCACAACATTCCCCACTTTCTTCCCTTTTTTAACATACTTATACGCATCAATAATCTGTTCTAAGGGATATGTTCTGTCTATTACTGCTTTAAACTTCCCTTCCGCCATAAGCTTCCTAATCAAACCCTCACCGCAACAGACAGATTTATAAAACAAATTATATTAGTTTTTTAAAATAGTTTGGAATAAAAATGGAACAACAAGAACTATATGGAATCACGCAAGACCCTAACGCAAGACCCTATCGTGTTGTACAAAGAACCTTGACAGGAGTGTCTGCAGGATTTCTTACTCGTTCAACATTTGACTCAAAAGATGACTATGATGGATGGAAGGTAGGAAATATGGATGATGGCAGGCCTCTTTCTCAAGTGTATGCTTCTGTTGCAAAAGGCGTCTCTGACGAAGACGCATTGAAGCTTTGCGAAAATGCAAATTCTTTAGACTATCTATTACAAAGGGCAAAAAGAATAGCTGAGAGAATTCCTGACCCCAAACTTAGCGAAAAGATTTTGGGATTTGAAGCAACAAACGCAATAATGGCCGAGAATAGCAAGACTCCACACAGCAATTAAGTGCGCTTTTCTCAGAATTTGTTGTTATAGAACTCTACTTACACAACGCCCAACTTTCCATTTACCAGTTTTCCATCTCTTCTGCTGTAGGTACTTCTTCTTCAATTGGTTCATTTGTCTCATAGTTTTCTACAAAAAGGTAAGGGTGGTTTTTGACAAGCCTAATGTAAGCACTTGTTACACCATCTTTTTCTGTAGTTGCTATATCTACTGGACCGAATCCCAAATCTTTTTCAAAACTGTCTAATGCGTCGCGTCGTCTTTCCGGAAATACTGAATATAGTGCTGTGCGAACTAGATTTACCATAGTCCTATAAGTTTCAATACCTTCTTCATCAGTATCAAAAAGTTGTTCTAGGTTCCCTAAAATATTATCCGGAGTTACCATGATGCTAATTAGTATTTATGTCAAATTTATAAGTTCTCTTATCTACTCACCCATCACCCAACCACTAAACCGTCCCAAGAATAACCTTTGCTCTTTCTCTTGATGAGTCTGAGTAGGTGTGCTTAAGATCCTGTGCTCTTTCCAGTTCTTCCTTTACCTTGTTAGTGTAGCGTTCATCTGCATGTAATTTTCTTAGCATATATTCTGCATACCTCTCAATAGAGTTATTACCTAAAGCATGTATGAGATATCGTGGTGAATGGTTTCCCGTTTCCATAATTAAATCCATGCTTTTAGTCAGAATAAGGCCATCAAAGTGAAGCTTTCCAACTGCATGCCTTGCTACTTCGTCTGCTTCCTTGCCTTTAGTAGCTATATTCATTATGGTATTGTATACATGGTTCAATCTATCATTTCCAAGCGCAAAGAAAAGGTAAGGTAAGGAAGGAGCCCCTATTTCTTGAAGTATTTGGCATGCTCTCTGAAAATCCCTGCCGTACAGTTCGTTGACCGAGTATTTAGCCAATTCACATTTTTTATAATCTGAAAGCTGAAGAAGGTCTTTTGGAGAATCATAACTCTGGAATAACCTATTAACCCTTTGTCCAATATCATCAGTTTCAGTCATGTAAACTCCCTAACAAATCTCCAAGAAATCCTGGAGTGCTAACCACACTCTTTTTTCACCAAAGTTATACAGAACTATATAAAAACTTTACTTGCACAACGCACTTTTGGCAAACTTCCCACAGAGTTCTAAAACAAAAAGTTGAGAAAAAGGCTTTTTGATACTTAATGAACGTATGATGGAACATATGCCTCAGGAACATAATCATCAGGAACATTATCACTAGCTTCATATATCATTTCTTCAAGTTCTTTTTTAAGGTTGTCAACAGGTGTTTGGTGAGAGAATAACCTCACACTGACATCTATTACTCCCATCAAACTCCAAAGTGCTCCAATAGTTAAACTAATATCAGTTTCGTGTAAACCAAATGTTTCAAATCTCTTTTTCTGACCGTCATTAGTTATTGCGTTGCCAAGATACTCAACTTTCTCCATTTCGAGTAACTTCTCATATGCATGATTTAGTCTATTTCTTAACATTTCACCTTCAGGCATATGACTACTTGCTAGAATATCCACATCTATAGTAGCTTCGTATGGCATTATGATAAGGAATAGGGTTTTGTTTAAAAATTTATTCATCATTTCGACTTGGCCCATAAAGCAAACTTCCCACAGAGTTCTGCGGCTGGAAAGACAAGTAAGGTTTTTATAAAGTTTTAGAAAGAACTAATATTATACATTTAACTCTTGAGATCCATTTTTATACCAATCTTGAGTATCATATGGAGTTTTTTTTCTTCTATAGTCATGTTGGGATAAACAACCTGCTACAAGTTCTTTAGCCATACCTCTTTCTGACTTCCTATGGCTCATGCGTCTTATTTCAGCGTCAACTTTTCTCATTAATCCAATTACATCATGTCTTAAGACATCACCTGGATTACCCCTTTCTGCCAGATAATCACTTACAATTTCACTTACTCCATCCCTAATAGCAGGAGTTATTCTAGCTGTTTTATATCGCGTAAACTTTCTATAATGCATAAACATGTGGAATAATCAATCTATTTAAAAAAATTTCTTTTTGATTTATCTATGAATCAAACTTCCCACAGAATTCTACTTACACAACGCCCAACCACAACCTTTGCAGCTAACACAACCTTCCTCTATCTGGGTTTTAGAGCCACAATCAGGGCAAATCCTGTGCTTAGCCTTGCTGGTTATTTTTGAGTTTAAGTTTCCGCTTTCTACATCTGCAGTTTCTTCTGCATCTTCTTTTACAGCAGGTTTAACAGCAGTCCTTTGTTTTCCTGCAACAAGCACCTGTCCTTCAATAGAACTATCACGAAATACAGTGCATCCCTTGCATCCAAGATCATGGGCCAGTATATAGCTTTCTTTCATGTGGTCAACAGTGGCATCAGCTGGAAAGTTGTTTGTTTTGGAAATAGCAGAATCAACCCATTTCTGAACAGAAGCTAAAGCCCTGATATGACTCTCAGGAGTCATTGAAGTTGCAGTAACAAAAACTTTCTGCAGTTCCAAAGGAAAACCCTCCAAACCAATAACAGAACCATTATTCTCGCATATTTCTTCCATCAGCTCATCAGAATAAAGTCCTTCCCGCTTCAAAGCTCTCTTGAAAGCAGGATCAATATAATAAAAGCTTCCAACCTTTACATTTTTCTCAAAAGCCAAAGAATAAACAGGTTCAATACCAGAACTACAGCCGGCAATCATAGATATCGAACCAGTAGGAGCAATTACCGTAGTATAGCCATTACGGATTCCATATTTTTTAATCTCAAGAGAAACCTGCGACCAGTCAAAATCCCATTCATCTTTTAGTTCAAAACCACTGACAGGCAACCTGCCGTCTTTGTAAAAACTCTTGTCAAAATAAGGCAATGAACCGCGAACTTTAGCCAAGGAAATACTCTCAACTTTAGAATGATACTCAACAAACTGCATAATCTTCTCTATAAACTCCCTGCCGGAATCAGTATCATAAGCCAAACGAAGTTCATAAAGCAAATCTCCAATACCCATTACACCCAAGCCAATCTTACGAGTAAGTAAACTCATTTCCTCAATCTGCTTCAAAGGAAACTTATTGATATCAATTACATTATCAAGCAGCCTGACAGCCTTATGAACAGTATCCTTTAAACTCTCCCAGTCATAATATACATTCCCGGATGAATCTTCTTTTGCAAAAGCCCAGACATTAATCGAGCCCAAATTGCATGGCTCATTAGGATAAAGAAGCACCTCACCGCAGGGATTAGTTGTTACAATAGGACCAAGTGATTCTAAAAAAGGATTATACTTGTTGCAGGTATCATAAAACACAACTCCAGGCTCAGCACTTTCCCAGGCCTGATAAACAATCTTGTCAAACAGCATTTTAGGATTAACAGTTTTAACAACTTCCCCATTTCTTGGATTTACCAAAGGATATGGTTCATCCTTTTCATAGCAGTCCCAAAAATCATCCATTATCAAGACAGATATATTGAAATTACGAAGGCCTTTATTCCCATGTTTAGAAACAATAAACTTCTCAATATCAGGATGATTGGAATTCATAATCCCCATATTTGCCCCTCGCCTAATACCACCCTGCTTGACAACCTCTGTCATTGTATCAAACATTCTCATAAAAGACAATGGACCGGATGCAGCTCCTGATGTCGAAGAAACAAAATCACCTTCAGGCCTTATTTTAGAGAAATTAAATCCAGTTCCCCCTCCGGATTTGTGAATAATAGCAGTATACTTCAAAGTGTCCATGATGCTTTCCATGCTGTCTTCAATACCCAAAACAAAGCAAGCTGAACCCATACCCAAAGCATTCCCGAAATTAGCAATTGCAGGAGTATTCGGCATAAACTTCTTTTCAACCATTAAAGAATAAAGCTCTTCAATATTCTTGGAATAAGAAGCAAAATAACCCTCTTCAAGCAATTCTAAAAACTGGCTCCATGAAACCTTAAGCTTTCCATCCTTATTATGCCTTTCATATATTCTCCTCATACCATCCATATGATACTGATTAAGCTTATACTTGCCAATAGAAAACTCATTATCACAGGAAGCAGCATCAAAATCCGAAAGCTCAAAAGTCTTCTGCCCGCAATTAATATCATAAATCTTGGAATCATAAAAAATATCAGGAATAGCAGAATGTACAGCCACGCGGGTAAACAGCTCTTTTGGAGTTTCTGTTAACTTCCCATCCTCGCCTTTTCTCAAATACCTTGACTTCAAAACCTTCAGGGCATTCAAATCAAATCTTTTATCAACCTCATCTAAATAGTCCTTATCAAGGACTTTCATCTTATGTTCGCGAAGTTCTGCTCGTTTCTGCCTGTAAACAATGTAAGCCTTGGCTGTCTGGGCATGCCCTGCCTCTATCAGCACTTTTTCAACCATATCCTGCACATGCTCAACTGTCGGGATTCCTTCAACATTCCCAAGCTTTTTAGCAACTGATGCAGCAAGCTTTCTGGCTTCCTCAACATCTTTTCCGCCAACAGACCTTGCAGCCTTGAATATAGCGCTTGCTATCTTGCTTTCCTCAAACTTAACTACGCTTCCGTCTCTTTTTTTTACTTCAGAAATCTTATTTGCCATTTTTACTACTTAACATAAATACTATATATTGTGTATAACATAGTTAACAAACACTATATATGGTGTTTTTCTGGTATTTCTCAAAAACCAACTCCTATTTAAAGTTTTTGTTTCAACTTAATTTAAGACGACTTTTCCATTTCCGCTAATCACTTTTCCAATAACCTGCGGCTTAAAATTATACTTTGAAAGTTTCTTTAACACACCATCAGCATCATCTGAATCAACAATAATCACAAATCCAATGCCCATATTAAACACCCGATACATCTCATCTTCAGCAACACCACCTAATTTCTGAATCAAAGAAAATATTGGATTTATTTTCCAGCTTTTTTTAACAAGCTCAACAGACACACCGGAAGGAAGAACTCTTGGAATATTCTCAGCTAAACCACCGCCGGTTATGTGGGCCATTGCCTTTACCTCAAACTTACCCAAAACCCCAGATACAGGCTTTAAATAACTTAAATGAACTTTCAGCAACTCATCCTTTAATGCAATTCCAAGGCTTCTGTCATCTAATTTTAATTTTGCATGCTCCAGCAAAACCTTGATTGCAAGGGAATATCCGTTGGTATGCAGCCCATTGGAAGACAGTCCAATAACAGCATCTCCTTTCCTGACATTTGAACCGTCAATTATTTTCTTCTTTTTAACTTTTCCAACAATAAAGCTCGCTAAATCATACTCCCTCTCTTTATACAATCCAGGCATTTCTGCAACTTCTCCGCCGATTAAAGCGCATTTATTCTGTTTGCATGCAATTGAAAGCCCCTTTACAATCTGCTCAATAACTTCCGGATAAACTTTACCGCAGCCAATATAATCCAGAAAAAACAATGGTTTTGCTCCCATAACTAAAATATCATTAACGCAGTGATTTACCAAGTCCTGTCCGATTGTATGATGTTTACCCACCATAAAAGCAACCTTAAGCTTTGTTCCAACACCATCTGTGCTTGAAACCAAAACATTATCCCCATCCAGCTGATACAAACCTCCAAAACTTCCTACATTTGAAAGCACATTGGAGTTATAAGTTTGTCTTGCATATTTTTTAATCCTGTTAACAGCAGCATTCGCAGAATCTATATCAACTCCTGAATCTTTATAGGTAATAGGCCCCATAACCTTTTTTAACATTCCAACCAATTCATTCTTGTTATTCAATCTATAATAAATAGAATTAGCCTTCTTAGAGCTTAAAAGAACACCCATTTCATCCAATTCCTTCAAGCTGTCACACAAAACCTGAGGAGAAATCTCAACCTTGTTCAGTATTTCATTGACATAAAACTCACCTAAAGGATTTGATATAAAAAACTCTATCAGTTTAGAGTATTTGTTCTTAAGCAAAAAGCTTATTTCATTTTTTGACATGATAATGTGAGAATAAGTAATGATATTTAAATGTTTGTATTCTTAATAATAAAACAATCTTTATTATTTAAGAGTGGTAATTAACCAAAAATTTTTAAATAGATACCTATTCTACACAGCAGATAAAAATGCCATCAGATACTCTGCCCTCTCGTGTAGCTATAAGTAGTGTTATAGCTTACCTTTGTGACCCAAAACCCATTCAAACAGAACAACGTATATATTCTGCTGATACACTAACGGATTTAGTTGAACAAACTTCTTCTAAATGGAATCACCCCTTAATTGAGTTTTATAGGCAAAATTGCCCCCATGATACTGGTAGAAGTGCAACCCATTTATTTTTATCCCGTGACAGTCAAAATAAAGATTTTCAACATGCAGATTTAGCTTATAATTTTAGTTACTCAATTGCTTACGATGAGGTTAAAAAGAATATATTTGATCCACGAATTAAAAAAACAAGAAAAGAAACAGGATTAAAAACCGAACTTAAAGATGTAGTAAAACAAGCCCTACCAGAAGGAAGATTATTATATACTATGACTTATGGCACCATGGGAAAAGCATCTTCAGAATTTATTATGCCTTTGGTTTACCAAAGACTAAGAGAAGCATATATGCAGGATGGAATACTAAATCTAGATGATGTCTTTGCTCGAGTTGCTAAAGATGTACCTGTAAAACTCGAAGAGTATGCAGCATTCCTTCATGACGATAGAATTAAAGACCTATCTGAAACTTTTAAAGAAATTTTAGAGTCATTAACTAGACGAGAAGCAAGGGTATTGAGTGTAAGATATGGATTTGAAGATGGAACATATAGGTCTCTTAGTGAAACAGGAGATTTTATTAGAGCTGTACCAGGAAATGATGGAGCCACTCGTGGAAGAATGGGGCAGATTGAAGCAAAAGCATTAAGAAAATTACGTAAATCCGGTAGGTTTAATAAAATTAAGGCGAAATTAGAAGAACTGGAATTAGAATTTCAAGCATAATAAAACTTACCTTTCTCCTTCTGCTCCCTGTCTAATTTAGAATCAAGTTTGTTAACACGAGGCATTAAGCTTTCCTTATCCCTTCGCAAAGTAATGCCCAGCTTCTTCAGAAACATGTTCATTCCTTCTTCCATAGAATACGGTCCTTTTACAACACCTTCTTTTGCAGGAACGCCGTCAAAAACCATCAGTTTATCAGACAGATAATCCAAAAACAATATGTCGTGATCAACAACCAATGCAGATTTATTCTGTAATTCAACAAAATCACGGATAACCTTAGCTACAATCAACCTCTGCTCAATATCAAGGTAAGCACTAGGCTCATCCAGAAGATAAAGCTCAGCATCCTTGCCCAAACAATAAGCAATTGCAACCTTTTGCAGCTCCCCACCGCTTAATTCATTTAATTTTTTTTCAAAAAGTGTTTTTAAATTTAAGGGGTTTATTATTTGATTATTGTATTTTTTTATTGCGTTACTTAAAATATTGATTACTAATTCGTCATTGGATTCTAAATACTGCGGCTTATAGCCAACTTTGACTTTTTCATTCAATTCCCCGGAATCTTTTTTAATTTCGCCTGCAAGAATTTTGACAAAAGTTGTTTTTCCTATTCCATTTTCTCCTAAAACACCTATGACCTCGCTTTTGTTTATTTTGCCATCACCGGCTTTCAAAGAAAACTTCCCAAGCTTCTTGCCAATACCAGACCATGAAACAAGCTCCTCTTCATGCTTTTTGAAAAAAGGTTTTCTTGCCTCAAATTTTATTTTCTTGTCCCTGAATCTTATATTCTCCTCTTTTAGATAACCGCTAAGATAAACATTAATTGCATTCTTTACAGGCTTTAAGCCGGAAACACTTCCATAAACATCTTCTGAACCATACATGATATGGGCTAAATCAGACATGTAGTCAAATATAATCAAATCGTGCTCAACAACCATGACAGAAACATCATCTTCCAGTAAACCACGAATAAATTTGCTCACATTAATCCTTTGCTTGATATCCAAATAACTGGAAGGCTCGTCAAAAATATACAGGTTAGCTTTTTTCAGAACAGTAGCAGCAATAGCAACTCTTTGCAGCTCACCTCCTGAAATCTTGTCGATGTCATTACCTAGAACATCCATAATTTCGAGCTCTTTTGCAACCTCTTCCAGTTTTCCTTTCTCATCTACCTTCTCCAGCAATTCTCTAACTTTTCCTTTCTTTGCTTTTGGTATAATATCAACATGCTGCGGCTTATAGCTTGTCTTAATCTCTCCTTTCTCAACCTTCTCAAAAAACAGCTGTGTTTCAGTTCCCTTGAAAAAATCAATTATTTCCTTAAAATCAGATTTTGTAAGGTGGGTTTGCGGGGAGGTGGGCGGGATTTTAGTTTGCGACCGAGCAAACTGTCCCAAATTTGGTTTTAACAAACCTCCAAATATGCTGACAGCAGTGGATTTTCCGATTCCATTTACTCCTAAAACACCCACAACCTTGCCAAACAACGGAGTAGGCAGATTATACAGTGCAAACTTATTTTTACCATACCTATGTATTGGTTTTTTATCAAGAATCTCAGGCAAATTAACAATCTTTATTGCATCCGGAGCAGCCTTAACGCAAATCCCGCACCCAATGCATGTACTTTCATCTATAGTAAGCATTCCATCTTTCTCAATCTTTATACACTCTACATTGCGCCTGTTAACAGGGCAAAGGCTCTGGATATGAAGCTTCTTCTGCTTGTCCTTCAGCTTCTCATTATCCACAACAGCTATTCGTTTCATAGAGCATTAGATTTCTTATCTATTTATAAAGATTAAGATAATAGAACTATCACTGGTACATTATCCTTTTATAATAAACATTGGTTTAGAAGGTAAGTCCATGTCAAGAACAAGTGCATCACGCTTAGGAACCCCCACTTCTAATAAATGCCTTAATATCTGGATCTTGCTTTCCTCTGGAAATTGTGTAGAGTATAAGTTTAAAAATTCACATCTTAGCAAATAGTTTTCACCACTTTCAGGGTCAAAACCTCCTGCCTCTTCAACAGATATTGCCTGGGTTCCTGAAAAATCATCATCAGTAGCCAATAAAACAGGATTAGAATAACCTTCTTCTTTATATCTTAATCCTAATAGAACACCATCAAATTTAATTGCACAATCTCTATCATATCTGTCTTTTGCAGCCCTTCTGCTTTCTTCAGTTAAATGTAAAGGCAATACCATTAAATCTAAACTTCCGGATTCTGTTAGACCAAGAATCTCACTAAGAGTAGCTGTTTTGAGTCCATCATTTCCAAAAGGATTGACTATCCTCTTATATTTATCCTGAGTAGAATCAATTGTACGGAAAACACCTTCAATATCTCCCAATACTCCAGCATCAGGTTGAGCAATATATACTTGTTTCATATTATTTAACCCAAAAATTAACTAACTTCAAATATGAGGTAACATTATATGGTTTATAAAGATTAAGATAAATCAGAAAGATTTTTTATTTTAGAAATATCAGATAAAGAATATTATGCTTTATTCACTTCAATAAAAAACTATTTAACTGTTTTCTTGTCTCTGGTTTTTGCATTGCATATAATGCAATATACGCTGCACTTATTGGATCAAAATCACCTGGATTTGCATTTACATGGTGCATGTACTTTTCTCCGCTTAAACGACTGAATGAGTCTAAAACCTTGCGTCTTTCTTCAGGCATTCCCTCTAATATAGAGTTAGGTAGCATATCTTGTATAACCCTAGGTCCATCATTTACATTTCCATCCCAAGCCTTATCATCCCCCCTACCCGGTTGAGATATATCCACAGCTCTACAGTAAGCATATGAAACATCATCTAATGACTTTCCAAATGAAAAAACTATTTGCTCTTTTACCCTTTTTTTAGATCCATCTACTCCTTCAATTAGCTGCAATGCATTATATAACTCATTCATTGCAACAATTCCTTTAGCATAAGCAATATTCATAATATCATCAGGATCAGAATAAAGAGTATCTTTATTTGCATCAACCATTTCTACAAATGATTTAGCAGAGCTATACTGTTTTAACATCCATTCCAGCCCATTTCTGATTTCTGAAGGAGAAATATCTTTCACTAACAAGCCCTGCCTGGAATCCATATACTCTTTTACCTTAAGAGCGTCCCTTCCCAGAATTAACGCTTTACGTTTTTGATTCTCCTGCTGATATTCAAATAATTTTGTAGCACCAATATATGCAGAAAGTATTGCATAGCCTATTTCATTGGAAGAGAACATTCCCCCTAGCTTTTCCTGCTCTTTTTCACTAAATTGTGAGCTTAAATTTGAGAAATATGTTTCTACAACATCATTTTGGCCTGGCATTGGATACCTTAAAACACCGCCAGGATAACTATTATCTACAATTAGTTCTTCTAAAGCTTTTAATGCTTTTTCTTCTTGAACAATTATACCTATTATACTATCAACAGCAGCATCAAATGAGCCATCTATTTTTTCTAGAATTGATACCAAAGAATTTGTTTTTGAATACTTGCCCCTAAAGATTTCCAATTCTGTTGGATCTGTTATCCCATGATATGGAGAATAGAGTTGTTTAACAAATTCAAAAAATCTCTTAGCAGTCTGTTCTGTAGTTGGTGGTGAAGTTATTAATAAATTTTCCTGACTAACCATAGGATATAGAAATACCCACTTATTTTTAAATTTATTTATCCTGCAGTAGTTATATCATTTTTATGTTTCACAAATAATGTTTTGAATAATAACCATAAGGATACATTTAAATAACCAAAACAACAACCAATTAGTATGAAATGCGAAATCTGCAGGAAAAACATTGAAACAACATTCATGGGAAAGATACTAGGCACACATATAAAAGACGACAAAGGAAAAAAACATACAGTATGCCAGGAATGCCAGAAGAAATTCCCGGATAAAACGACGATTTTAGAAAACATTAAGTAATGTTTTCCCTTCATTCTCAACAACGCCCCGATAGCTCAGTTAGCAGAGCGGCAGTTTCGTAAACTGCAGGTCAGGAGTGCAAATCTCCTTCGGGGCTTACTTAACCCTCTTAACCCTCTCCAAACCTTTTATCTTAGAAATAAACTTAACAACTTCTTTAGGAACTAAACTCTGCCAGTCCTTATTCTTAAGAATCCTGTTTCTTATTATTGTGCTTGAAACACCTTCCAGCATATCAACCCTTTTTACTTTATACTTTCCCTTAAAGCACTTTTCTGTCCAAGCATTACCAGTATAAACAACATCAAATTTCGGAACTAAAGTTTCAATGTGCTCAATCCATTTATTATCATCCCCAATATCAGGTATTGGAAAAACAGTATATTTACCAACATCATTAGCCGGCAGAACCAAATCAATCATCTCTATTCTTTCTTCAACAGAAAAAGGATTGTACTTTGTATGCTTTTCATTGCTGCTTCCGACCCCAATCACAAGCTCATCAACATCTTTCAAAGCATCCTTTATATCAGAAAGATGACCAATATGAAACGGCTGGAACCTTCCAATAAATAAACCCCTTTTCATAATTACCTCTTTAAAATCATGGGCATGCTTCTTTTGTGCTCATTCAATTTTATCCTATTTACAACATTCTCTACAATTTTCCTGTCAAATCCTTTCTCAATTATTTTTTCAGCAGAAAAATTATCATCAGCATAAAACTTTAATATTTTATCTAATTTATCATACGAAACTCCAAGCTCCTCTTCATCAGTCTGCCCAGCATAAAGCTCTGCTGTCGGAACCTTGTTTATTATTTTTTCAGATATCTCTAAAAACTTTGCAAGCTCCTTTACCTCAGTTTTAAACAAATCACCAATAACCTCAATATCTGCAGCACCATCACCATATTTTGTAAAATAACCCAATAAAATCTCAGTTTTATTTGAAGTCCCAACAACCAGGGCATTATTTGAATTGGCATAATTATAAAGAATAACACCTCTTACTCTTGCAGTAGTATTCATCTCTGCTATCTTGCTCTGCTCCCACCCAACTTTCCCAAATTCCTTAATAAAATCATTGATAAACACCAAAGAATACTCTATTCCTGTAAATGTGCAGAATTCAACAGCATGCATTACACCCTCCTCAGAGCTCAAACCCTTCAACGGCATAATCAAACCATGAACGTTTTCTTTCCCAATAGCATCTGCAACAAGCCTTGCGCATACAGCAGAATCCAAGCCACCGCTTATTCCAATAACTGCCTTTTCAAACTTATTTTTCTCAAAATAACCCTTTATTCCGCTGACTAATGCATTATAAGTTTCTTTTATTTTTTCATCACCCATACCCTTAATGTATTTCACCATATTTAAAAATCTTTTTAAATGCAAGGCTCTGTCCTAAATGAAGGTTGCCATCAATTTGTGAGCACTTGCTATAAACACATTAAATTGACAAGGGGGAAGTCCCTTACGGGGAATGTCAATCTTACCTAAAACATTAAGTGCGAACCGATGGCAACCCAAGCGTAAGCGAGATTTAGGACAGAGCCTAAATGTACGACAAATACCCAACAAGATGAAACTAGCAGCCTTAGTATCAGGAGGAAAAGACAGCATTTATGCAGCATTCCAGGAATCAAAGCAAAACGAAATAGTCTGCTTGATTAGTTTCAAGTCCAAAAGGCCTGATTCTTATATGTTCCACATACCCAATATAGATTTAGTAAAACAGCAGGCAGAAGCAATGGCTCTTCCGTTGATTTTCATGGAATCATCAGGAATAAAAGAAAAAGAGCTCAACGATATAAAAAAAGCACTAAAAACAGCAATAGAAAAATACAATATACAGGGCGTAGTATCAGGAGCATTGGCATCAAACTACCAAAAAACCAGGATAGACAATATCTGCAAAGAGCTAAAAATAGAATCAATAGCACCTTTGTGGCACATTGACCCCGAGCAATACCTGAATGATTTGATAAAAGACAATTTTAAAATAATAATAACCGGAATTGCAGCAGACGGATTAGATAAATCATTCCTGGGAAAAGAAATTGATAATGATTTGATTGAAAAATTTAAAAAAATCAATGAAAAAATTGGAATGCATATTATTGGAGAAGGAGGAGAATACGAATCTTTAGTCCTGGACTGCCCTTTATTCAAAAAGAAATTAAAAATTATTAAATCAAATATCAAAATGGAAAATGAATGCACCGGACATCTTATTGCAGAAGCTGAATTAGTTAGGAAATAAAAATCATAAATTATATAAATAAATTAATGCTACCAGAAATATATGACAACAAAACCAGCAGACATTGGTGAATTGGCTGAATCTCTTGTAGAAAAAGGAAGGAGATTACATATATTTAGATTAGAAGGGTCAGCTGTCAGAATAACAGGACTTGGGGTTTATACTGAAAGGAGTGGTGATCCAAAAGCAAACCTTAGCTTAAAACTATTAGGTCGTGGAGAAGAAGTAGGAGACAATCTTTCAACTGAAGACCCATACTTATTTACTCCACAATCTGTTCAATATGATGGACCCGTACCAATACTTGTAGGAGAAGCAGTACATTTTAGTTATTTTCAGCCTGATCTTAAAGACCGCAGAATTATACCTAAAGAAGTCAGAGTATACGCAGACCTTGATGATAGAACTGTTTCTGATGGAGCTAAGAGGGAAGCTAGAATTAAAGCAGATGGACTGGGAGTTGAGGATTGGCTTAAGCCAGAAGGGGAACCTATACAAACTAGTATTAAATTAACTAACATAGATCCAAGTGCATTAAGAGACTATGTAGGGCATTAAGTAAATCAACTTAATTTAGAAGACTTATAGATTTCCGGCTTAAAGGCTTTTGCCCTCACAATTTTTGCTTTCAGGTTTCTCCTCTTTAATTCTTCCTCTAATCTTTCTGCTTTTTGGTCATAACCCAGGCAAATAACATCAGGTTCATAGTCCTCCAGAATCTTAAAAGTATCATTTTCACGCCCAAGAACAGCTTCATCAACAAGCTCCAGTTTTTTAACCAGCTTTAACCTATAGGTTTCGTCATGTTTTGGCTGTCTGCCCTTAAACATCAGAATATTCTTATCTCTTGCAACAACCACAATCAGGTAATCGCCATAACTCTTCGCTTCCTTAAAATAATGCTCATGCCCCTTATGCAGTACATCAAAACAGCCGAATGCCATTACTTTTTTCATAATATATACTATTTCAGGAGGATTTTAAAAATATTGTGGCAAAAACAAACAATTTAAATATAAGATAACATTACTATAAGTTATGAAACGAGTTGGTTGTATTCCTAATCCGTAATGATTTCTTTAGTTATAACACTAAATTTTCTCTAAAAAACCTGTTTTCCAGAAGAAAAGCAGATAGTATAGCCAAAACAGATAATGCCCTTGATAAGGTAAAAAAGGCAAAAAAAGCATCTATTATTCTGGCCTCAATAAACACAAAAACAAAAAACAAGGCATTGGAAAACATTGCCAAAACAATACGAAAAAACAAGAGCAAAATTATTGAAGAAAACAAGAAAGACCTGTTCAAAGCAAAACAAAATAAGCTAAGCCAGTCTTTAATAGAAAGGCTAATTCTAAACAACAGGAAAATTAAGGAAATTCTTGATATTATTGAAAGTGTAATAAAATTAAAAGACCCTATAGGCAGAACAACAGAGTCAATGGAACTTGACAATGGACTAAATCTCTACAAAATTACAGTCCCAATAGGCCTAATAGGTGCTATATTTGAATCAAGGCCGGATGCAGCAGTCCAGATAAGCAGCTTATGCATTAAATCAGGCAATGCAGTTATCCTAAAAGGAGGCTCCGAAGCAAATAACACAAACAAAATACTTGTTAGCCTTATTAGAGATTCATTGCACAACTCAGGTATACCAAAAGACGCTGTTCAATTAATTGAAACCAGGGAACAGGTAAAAGAATTGTTAGAACTGCACAATCTAATAGACTTATTGATACCAAGGGGCAGCAATAAATTTGTCAGATACATACAGGAAAATACAAAAATTCCTGTTTTAGGCCATTCAGAAGGAATATGCCATGTTTATGTTGACAAAGATGCTAACCTAAACAAAGCAATAGATATCTGTTATGATGCAAAATGCCAGTATTCAGCAGCCTGTAATGCAATGGAAACTTTGTTAGTCCATAAAGATATTGCAAAAAAGTTCCTGCCATTAATAGCCAAAAAATACAATTCCTTAGTGGAATTAAGAGGAGACAAAGAGACAAGAGAAATAATATATGTAAAAAAAGCAGCTGAAATAGACTGGAAAACAGAATATAGTAATCTTATTTTATCAATTAAAATAGTGAAAACCGCAGATGAAGCTATACACCATATCAATAAGTATGGTTCCAAGCATACAGACTCAATTATAACAGAAAACCAAAACACAGCAAAACAATTCACCAATTTGGTTGACTCAAGTTCTGTAATGCACAATTGCTCAACAAGGTTTGCTGATGGCTTTAGATATGGAAAAGGTGCAGAAGTTGGCATAAGCACCTCAAAAATTCATGCCAGAGGTCCTGTTGGTCTGGAAGGCCTTACAATTTACAAATATTTCCTTAGAGGGAAAGGACATATTGTAGAAGATTATGCTAAAGGAAAGAAAAAATTCACTCATAAAACAAAATGAAAGACAGAATAGTGATAAAAATAGGGACTAATGTGCTTGCAGACAATTCCGGAGCACTGAATTATGGAATCATGGGGCGCCTTGTAGATGACATTGCAAAACTTAAGAAGCAGAACAAAGATATTCTTTTGGTAACCAGCGGAGCAATAGGCTCAGGCATGGCAGAACTTAATATAGAAAAAAGGCCGGAAGATGTAAAAATGCAGCAGGCATGCGCCGCAGTAGGACAGAGCATATTAATCTCAAAATACAGGGAATTTTTCAACAAGCATGGAATTAAAGTTGCGCAAATCTTGCTAACATACAAGGATTTTTCAGACGAAAAAAGCTATCTTAACATGATAAATACTATCAACACCCTAATTAAGCTCAACACAATACCTATAATCAATGAAAATGACCCCATCTCTATAAATGAGTTGGGCCCATCTTTTGGAGACAATGATAAGTTGTCAGCATTAGTTGCAAGCAAAATCAAGTCAGATATCCTAATCATGTTAACTATAGTTGACGGGCTATACGACAAAGACCCTAAGCATAAAGATGCAACGCTTGTAAAAGAAGTCATAAATTTTGACGAAAAAATAAAAAACCTAAGGGGCAGTTCAAGCACATTGGGTGTTGGAGGAATAAGTACAAAAATAGCAGCAGCAAAACTGGCAACAAGCGCAGGTATTAAAACAATAATTGCAAATGGAAGAAGAAAAAATATAATCTCAGACATAACACAAGGCAAAAAAATAGGAACAATTTTTTATCCCCAAAAACTTTAAATACCTAAACTAAAGCAATTAGCATAATGCCAAAGAAAGAAGAAAAACTGGGAATAAATGTAAAGAAAGATGAAGATTTCTCAGAATGGTATAACGAAGTAGTTATCAAAGCACAGCTTGCAGAACATTCTGTAATAAAGGGATTTATGGTTGTAAGGCCGACAGGCTATGCAATATGGGAAAACATCCAGGACTCTTTTAATCAAAGAATAAAAAAGCTTGGTGTAAAAAATGCTTATTTCCCATTATTGATTCCAGACTATTTTTTCAAGAAAGAAGCAGAGCATGCCCAGGGTTTCGCACCAGAGCTGGCCTGGATAGCCCAGAAAGAAGAAGGAGTAAGATATGCTATAAGGCCTACTTCAGAAACAATAATGTATGATTCCTATGCAAAATGGATAAGATCCTGGAGAGATTTGCCTTTAAGAATAAACCAATGGTGCAATGTCTTAAGATGGGAGGTCAAGCAGACAAAGTTATTTTTGAGAACAAGAGAATTTCTCTGGCAGGAAGGCCATTGTGTTTATGAAACAGAGAAAGAATGCAATAAAGAAG
>SDBV01004749.1_pt1 | contig 19376 bp, 14 predicted proteins | sample 2277081 | NCBI WGS metagenome assembly SDBV01 (sample SAMN10402039, study PRJNA504765) | marine sediment metagenome | isolation source: marine sediment core GS10_PC15, 223 cmbsf | place: Arctic Ocean: Southern Knipovich Ridge | collected 2010
TCCCCATCCCGCATTGCGCGAAACGAACCCAATTTACCGTACCGCTGGCGTCTCGCCGGCTTCCCCATCCCGCATTACGCAAAACGAACCCAATTCCCGCCGGCAACCAAATATGCGAAACGAACCCAATTCCCGTACGGGCACGGTCCCGGCGCGCCGGGATGCCCCTACAATGCAAAAAACGAACCCAATTCCCGTGCCGCCCTGGACGCATCAGGCCGCCATGGGCAATCAACATTCAGGATACAGGGTGTATTGTACGCCGGCCAAAATCCGTGGTTGCTTTTTCTCGCGTTTGCGGCTATCCTGCTCTAAGTAAACCGTGGTTAAAACCAGGGAACTTAACTTAATTCGGAGGTGTACCATGAACAATAAAGCAAACTGTATCCAGAAACTTGTGTTAGTTGTGCTGGCCATTTTGATTTGTGGCCCCTGGGCTCTCGCCGCTGAAAAGCCCGCTGCCGAGCCCAAATTAGAGCCTGGCTTTGTGTCCATCTTCAACGGCAAGGACCTCACCGGCTGGGACGGCGACCCGCGCTTCTGGTCGGTCGTCGACGGTTTCATGCGAGGCAAGACAACGCCGGAGAATCCTACCAAGGGCAACACTTTCTGTGTCTGGCGCGACGGCAAACCCAGGAACTTCATCCTCAAGGCCAAGTTCCGCCTCACGGGCGGCAACAGCGGCATCCAGTATCGCAGCAAGGAACTCGGAAAATGGCTCATCGGCGGCTACCAGGCCGATATCATGGACACTCAAGGCACCGTCGGCTTTCTCTATGAAGAAAGAGGCAGAGGCTGGCTCGTCAGTGTCGGCGATATCATGGTCATCGACAAAGACGGCAAAAAAAACGTCGTCGGCAAGATCGCAGACCAGAAACAACTAATCGACGCCGGCTACTACAAGGAAAAGGACTGGAACGAGTACACAATTGTCTGTCGCGGCAACCATATCGTGCAGTACCTCAACGGCTTCCAGACCATGGAACTGATAGACAACGACCCCAAGGGCAGGATGATGGAAGGCCTTCTTGCTGTTCAGCTTCATGCAGGCCCGCCCATGACCATCGACTTCAAGGACATCAGCATAAAGCATCTGCCCGATCACTTCGGCGAAACCAAACGCCTCTTCAACGGCAAGGACCTCGCCGGCTGGACCTTCTCCAGTGACAAAAACAAAGAGGCCTGGTCCGTCAAGGACGGCATCCTGGTAAACCAGGGCAGACCTGGCGGCTACATTCGCACCAAAGCCGACTACACAAACTACATCCTCCGGCTCCAGTGGCGGCACCTGGGCAAGGGCAACGGAGGCGTCCTCCTCCGCACCGTCGGCCCCGACAAAGTCTGGCCCCGCTCCATCGAAGCCCAAGGCCAGTTCAACGCCGCCGGCGACATCTGGAACATCGACAAGTTCCCAATGAAAGCCGCCCCCGACAGAACCCGAGGCCGACACACACGAAAGATGCACCCCTCAAATGAAAAACCGGCAAACGACGGCTGGAACCAATACGAGATAACCATGGACGGCCCCAAGCTGGAATTGAAGGTAAACGAACTCGTGCAAAACACCGCCACCGAATGCTGGGAGACCGCGGGCAAGATAGCCCTCCAGTCGGAAGGCTCCAAAATGGAGTTCAGGAATATCGTCCTGATTCCGATAATCAAGCAGAAGACAAAAGCACCCGACTCGGAGCCCAAATAAGACACGAAGCGCAGTATATGAGGAAATCTTACTCTTGACCCTTGAAATAAGCCGGACTCTCATATAGAGTATCGAATCGCGGCCCGGCCCCAAGTCAGCCGGCGCCACGGGCAGGTAGCTCAGTTGGTAGAGCAACGGACTGAAAATCCGTGTGTCGGCGGTTCAAATCCGCCCCTGCCCACTTTATAAAGCCTTGTGAGACAAACACTTACAAGGCTTCTTTTGTGGACTCGCATGGCCTGCAATGGGGCGCGTGCCAAATGTGTGCCAAACTCTTGTCAATACTTTGCTCAGAAGCGACCCTTGCCCGGTCCACCAAATCGTCCGCCACAGCCAGGTAAAACTGATGGGTTGTGGAAAAACTTGAGTGTCCGGCCAAGGTCATTACATCGTGCTCACTCATGCCGTTGGCAAACCAATTAGTCAAAGCTGTATTCCGGAAACAGTGGAATGTTCTCTTTCTGACACCAGCCATTCTCAGGATACGATCAAACTTCCGCGAGAAGTTGTTGATTACCTTCAGCCGGGCATCAGTGAGTGTCCACCTGCCCTGTTTCCTCAAATGCTGAATGTGGTCATATCTGGCCGGCGGAACAAACACATACGGACAGCCTTCTGGCTGCTGTGTCTGATGGTCAGCGAGCATCTGGATGACATTCCGTGTCAACGGTAGTCTCCTGCGGTCAGTGTCCTTGATAAACCATTCCCAGGTGTAGTCAGTGTTTTTCTTCGGCGATACTTCCAGGATCATTTCCTCAAAGTCAATATCCGCCCATGTACTATTGAGCAGTTCACCTCGTCTCATACCAGTGCAAAGTGCAGTAACTATCAGCAGGTCCCATCGTAAGCCATTCTGACAGTCTCTGGCAGCTTTAGTAATGCGACTGCACTCTTCGGAGGTGTATTTCTCGACTTTCTTCTTTGGCGACTTGGGCATTTCAACATGCCGCAGGGGGTTTTCATCAAGCTGCTTTCGGTACACTGCCAGTTGAAACAGTCTCTTGAGGTGCCTGAGCTTCTTAGTTACTGTCGAAGGGCTATTGCCTCCGTCTAAGCACCGCTGACGGAACAACTCTCCATGTTGGAGGGTAACACGTCGATAGTCGATATTTCCAACCACCTGAATAAGATGGTTCATGGCGTATCGACATTCATCATGAGTGCTTTCCCTGATTTGGTTACCGGTTTTGGCTAAGCTGTCCTCCAGGAAATCACTAAGCCTCATGGAGCCAGGTTCGACAATACCCATCCGCAGTTCACGTTCCTTCTGGTCTCTCTGATGCTGGGCCTTGCGTCTATCAGCATGACCAAGAGAAACACGTACTCTCTTGCCGTTCTCGTCGATGTAATCTAAGCCATATTTGAAAGAGCTACCGTCTCGTGACGGCCGTATCATAAGTCTTACCAGCTTCTTCATGGTTTACCTCCTTTCCGACCTTGCTGGCAAGACCGATCTGAGCACATTGTATGCCAAACCGTTAGACATGTGAAGCCCAAAATCATCCTCTTTGCTCCTTCAAGAGCTTATCATCTACCCATTTCCTCACAGCATCGAGCGGATAAAGGGGTTTCTTGCATATATGAATACAGGGTAAATCGTGCATCCTCTTGAGATTTTCAATGACATTGTGGTGATCCGTGGATTTGCTCACTTCTGGGATACGCAAGAAGTGGATTAACTCAGGTTCTGTCATTATCTCGGGGTAATGACCGTCGGGCGGAATAACCGGAGAGGATGTATGATCATCGGATATCATTGATCACTCCTATGAATTCGCACCCATATCTCACGAAGGGCCTGCTTATCTGCGTCCTCCCTGGTCAAATCTCCATCACCGTCATATTCAAGAATGGCTGCCCTCTCCTCGAATTCGTATCGCAAGCCCTGTCCTTCAAGCCAACTAATCGCCTCTTCGACGCTCATATCATGATGTTCATCAGCATCTGAATCATTAACAAGTTCTGTCAGATATTCTACTGCATTAAAACTCATTCATCACCTCCTACAACAGGCACAATGGGCACAACAGGCACCAACTCCGTCTTTTCTATGCCCAAATCTATCCCGTAAGATTCCTGGATTGCCAATAGCTGCTTTTCCGTGGGCTGATAAAGCCTTTTCCCACCTCTGCGATGGCTTTTGACGCCATATCTTTTCAAAACCTCTCCAACACCGCGGGGACTGAAGACGTTAAACATTGTCGGGTCTTGTTCCTTGGCTTTTTCGAGCAATCTGCTTGCTGTAATGCCGTTGGGGTCTTCATCCAGTAGTTCTTTGAGCAGGCACAATAGGATTTCGTCTGATTCGGGGGTCGTGTCATCACTAATTGAAATCACGGACTTCTTCGCATGTTCCTTGACCAAATCCAGAAGCCCAATAGCTCCGGAGTCCTGGATCATTTTGGCATGAGCCAGTATTGGCCGCCAAACTTCCATATCCCTGCCATAAAGACCGTCACAGCGGATTATTTCCTGCGATGCTTTTATGAATTGTTGCCCATTGGATAATGCAAAAGAATGTAGGTCGTCAGACAGAGCAATCCATCGTTGCGGGTCTTCGTCGATTCTACGGGTCGGTTTGAGAGAGTTTTTCCCCGCCCTGAACATGGATATACGGATACAGCGTGAAGCCAGAGCCGCTGGCACGTTTTTTATTCCAGCAATCGCCTTCGGCCCATAAACGTTAAAGGCCAGTGACTTAAAAGAATCGCCTACTTTTTCCAGCCTATGAGCCTTCCCACCGGCTTTATATCCACTAAGTAAAATGCTTCGCATCTCTGCGGCTTCACCGCTACGTTCCCGTAGTCGCTCCGCCTCATCAAGCAATAATGTTGCTCCTTGAGCATCCAAGGTTCGGAAAAGGCACGGAGCAGTCATATTGGAAGATGCAAGGGGTTTGTACACTATCTTGCCCAGGACATCAAAGATCCTGCTTTTTCCACTGCCCAAAGGCCCTCCGATGGAAATATACGGCACTGCAAGCCAAGTGGTATATGCGTATGTCAAGATCGTCCAGATACTCAATGTGGCAAGGTGTCCGGCTGCTTCTTCTTTGGGGAACTCAAGGTAATAATTGAAAGTGTCAGCCAAATCCTTGAACAGGCATTCTGCTTGCGGTGTATAACCTTTGAGCCACTCTCGGCGTCCCCCTGCAGACCAGTCGGGAATAAGGGTCGCATCGGGGGAACCCGGTTTTGGATAAAACCACAATCGTTCGTTATTCGGCAACGTGAGATACCGTTCCAAATCCAAACAGTTCCTCTTGCCGTCAGCCCACTGAACGTACAATTTCCAATGGCCCTCAGGTCCCCTGCTCGATAGCCTCGCCACAGGAACCAGTAGCCCTGACACCTCCGGCGTATGGAAAAGGTGCGGCCTTACCACCCGTTGCACATCCAGTTCCATTTCCGCTTCTTGCGCTGACTCAGCGTCATGGTGGGCGATGCGCCCGACTTCAGCCAACACCTGTTCTCTGACCTGATCAATATCTATGGCAGGACAAAGCTTCTTGAGCTTCTTCAAGAAAGCCGTCAAATCCTTATCCTTTGCTATGTCAATTACGTCGGAGTGGATGGTATCACCGCCGTGGCACACCAACAACTGACCTTTTGTCTTTCCTTCTTTATGTGAGGTGAATGATATTTCGACTTCCATATGGTCCATTACGAATACTCCGTTAATCAACTGATCCTCTTAAAATGAACTTTTATTTTGATAGGGTCAGTATCAGATATGAGACCCGTCAACTTTTCGACCGTCAGACCGATACTCACCCAATCTCTCAAATCCTTGATATGATCAGGTGGGTAAATGATCCTCACGCTTTTGCAGCACAGAACCAGCGTATCAGACAATCGTTCAACCCCAGATCTACCCCCGTCATCATTGTCTCCGATGATTACGACATTCCGACTTTTGGCCATGTGTGCAGTCCTGTCTACCTTGGAGTTGCAGTTCGGCCTGCCGATAGCATCAAAACCTAAATCAAGCGCCGATGCTGTATCAGACGGCCCTTCAGAAATCAGTAAAAGACCTTCAGGTGATAAGTCAGTGGGGATAAATAATCCATTCATGCTGCCGGTTACGGACACTTTAAGCCCACCAGGAAATCGTCTGCGAATGCCGATGACTCGACCTTTGGCGTTCCTCATGGGAAATGTGGATGCCTGCCCGTCCCAGCCCACCTGTAACCGCTGCAGACTCTCCGATGACACACCAAGATCATTAGACAGCCAATTGAGTCCTTCTGACGTCAACTGCTGCCGATACTGTAGTGTCAACTGCCTGAAATCTCTTGACTGACGTTCAGCGGGTACAGTCAACAGGTGTCTCCGGGGCTGCCTTCTGTGCCCATTGTGCCTGTTGTGCCTGTTGCTCAGGACGTGAAGCCAGCCAGAATCGCCACAACGCTTTGCTGATCCGTCCTGGATACGCTGACATATGGCCGCTGAACCATCCTCAGCATACAAACACCAGTCCGGTTTTTCGCAGATGGGGCACGGATTATTCTTCGTTACGCGTTCCATGTCACCGCCCCTCCAAGACAAGACCGCAGCAGAGCACAATCCAGCATTGACTTCTCGATCATGGACATATCCCCCGAAGCAGCTTGGCAGCCTTCGCCTTTGTTTGGATGATGTGTTTTTCATCTTCCTCCGCCGCGGCGACCTCGGCATTGTACAGATCAATATCCAGCGCGCTTTCAATCGAATCTCGGAGAATCTTTTGCAGATCCGCCGGGTTAAGCGCCTCCATCTCGTAGGCATGATCGCCGAATTGCTCTGCAAACTTCTTATATCGTGAGCTGGATTTCTTGGCGTCCATCGTATGGGGGAGATTGTATCTCTGTACCTGTTCCGCGGTCAAAGCTACCTTCGTTGCGTGTATTTGGCTCTCGCAGATGTCAAAGTCGTCGCGGAGAGACTTGACAAAGTTTGCGGCTATTTCTTCACCATCAGGATCGTGGTCGCTGAGGATCAACAGGATTATATGGACTTTGCCAGACCCGTGGAAACGTTCCGTCAGCTTAAACCTTGCGTCTATTGACGAGAATCCCCGGCCAATCATATACGGCATGCCAAACTCAGCGCACACCGGGCGAATGACCGGCTCTATAGTCAACTTCTCGGCAAGTACTTCGATATACGCCGGTTGTGATTGCAGGCAATCCCGGCTATAGTCATTAAGGAACCCGCTCACCTGCTCACCTATGAACCCTGCCGGGCTCGGCCATTCTGTCCATTCGGCCACGGGTCTGGTGTCATCTGATATAGCCCTCCACGGGACCTCGCAGTTCAGGCGCAGCCGCGTCAAGACGTTGCTGAGGTCTTGATAAGACAGTTTATCGTTAGAATACAGACTTGTCGGAGTTTTTGCGTTTCGCAGTGGTCTTTCATTCAACAGGGCATAGTGAACAGCCCGAACTGACAAGGGCCAGTACTCATGTCGGGCACCAATAACCTGCTTTATCGCGTCGGCAAACTGGCGCTTTGCCTTGGATATACGGAATCGCTTACGGGATTCACCTGCGGTAATCGGCGACTGTCCGAATCTGTCGTCCCCCCCGATCTGTTGCTCAAGAGCATGGGCGCGATATACCCGTAACGATTCCTCGTCAACATCAATCAGTGCCTCGTGCAGTATCTCATCGACGCCCTTGGTTCGCTGTCTGTTGAATTCCCGCAGCAGCCGGGTAAACCTCGGGTCGTCACGCATGATCGACACGGTACGGCAAGGCACTTCCCACAGACCGGCAATCTCCGCAGCCGTATGCCTTCTGTGCCCACTGAGGATGTACTTATCCGTAGTGATAGTCAATGGTTGAAGAACGCCGTCTTTCTCAATGGACGCCGCCAGTTCTATGATCGCAGGGTCCTCAACAGATATTCTGCGATAAATATCTTCGTTCTCGGGCGATGGATTGAGGTCATCGATATCGATTAGGACGACTTCGCCTGCTGCTATGCTGCTCTCACCCATCCCCGCCCCCGTTCGTCGATTCTGAGTCAAGATCAGGCCCCTCAGAGGGGGTTTTAGAGCAGGAAATTGCTTTGTCCGTCTGGTTAGGCTGGTATGGTCTGTACGGCCACAGTGCGCACGGGTAGGAGGGGCACAATCGCACTTCCGCCCGTTGCCACATTACACATTCGAGACAGAAGCTGTTGGCCGCTGCTCTGAGGCTCTTGCCGGATACCGCCCGGTCGTAACTTCCCCGATACACTTTTGGCATATCTGCCCGGCGCTTGGTAATCCATTCAACTGCTTTTGCTCTTGCTTCCGGCGACAAATCTTGATACGCTGCGGGTAGTTGGATATTATGATTTGCGTTCCTCACGAATTGGCCCCTGTCTGGAAACTTGGCTCATAAGCCTTGTGGAGTAGTGCCCAAGAGGCACGTTGAATGTCGTCGTCGATCCAAAGAAACGAGCCACTGGGGCTTTTGGTGGGGGCGGTTAGTTTCCCAAGCCAAATCGCCTTTTGAAGAACATCGGGGCGAACGTCCAGTTTGCTTGCTACCTGACGCGTTGAGAAGTATCTCATTTCTACACCTTGCAATAACCATGGCGGTTTCCACCCCGCCTGTTACCCTTAGACGAAATCGCTCAGTTTTCGGTCGTGATTGAAAGTGGTGATAGCGCAAGTTCAGCGCAGAAGGAATGTTATGGAAATGAAAAAAAGTGGAAAAATCGCTTTTGTCGCTCGCGTGTCGCTTTCGCGTCGCCCTAACGTTTTTTCTGTCGGGTTGTGCGAATGCCAATACTTGCTGAACTCTTTATTTTCACCGAGGAATCAAGGCTATAGCAACCCTTTGAGGAACGAATAAGCCTTTTCGTTAGGATCTTTCCCACGTCTTTACCAAAACTGCTCTGAATACATCGCCGGAGCGTATCACGCGCATTCTTCCAGTCAGTGTCCCCGTCCACGCGTTTGACAAATTGCTGCTGTTTCCTCTTAGAAGCCAGAGTCTTGAGAAAGTCCCAAGCCCGGTCGCTTGTGATAGTGAGCGTGCGGTCTCCCACAATGACAGTTCGTTCTGCAAGGTTTAACTCAAGGTACAGCGAGTTTACGGTTTTGGTGATATCTTCCTCTTCTGTTTCTGCTGGCTCTTCAGTTCTATCTGCATCTTCCTCCTCGTCCAGATACCCCAGCTCAATCAGCCTCTCTATAACTATCTGCCAGCGTTTAAATAAGAAGGCTGGAATCTCAATAAGCCCCTCTTTACCACAAAGATGTTCCGAATATGGCTCACCATTGGGTAATATAGTTCTAATCGGTACGATCATGTGGCGTTCAGCACAGCCCGGACATCTAATTTCATCCGCATCCGGCAGTGGTCTAAACAACCCTATTTCAACAAGCTGCTTCAGTCTGCCTTCAGGCCATTTCATAACTTCGTATGCAACAACAGTATCGCCTACCCGGCTTTTAGCTCTTTTCGCAAGACTTTTTGCGTGTTCCTCCAACTCCATCATTTCGCCTCTTCGGTTTTCTTAGCTGCCAGCAGTTTATGTCTAAACTCCCAGTTCTTGTTAATATGCTTGCGTATGATTTCATCGTAATAATCATCTGATAAATTCGTATCATTGGGAATATTGATGTCCCTCGTGCGTCTCTTCTTCGGTTTTCCCTCTTCCTCTGTAAACACCACGCGTATTTTCAGTCTAAGAATATCTATCGCATCAATGTCTATCCCCCATGAGTCAGCCAGTGCCAACAGTCTCTTGTAGTGATCAAGGCCGCAATCGCCGCGCTTCATCATTCTAAGAGCTACTTGTTCATTGTTTCCCAGATCACATATTAGCTCTTTTACGTATACCGACTTAATCCGACCATCGCTTGGAAAATCAAAACCAGAGCCCTTAATCGGCGACAAGACGTAAACTTCCGTGTCATAGTCCGGCACTTCTTTCAAACCAAAGCAATGCTTAAAAACCAGCAGAGCTATTGCCTGACAGTTTTTTGTGCCCCTTGCATGAATGCGAAGTGTGCGCGTGCCCGGTTCATAGAAGATTACATTTTGAAACATCGGCTGCTGTGGGTCTCTATATAGTTCTCTTTTCTTACTCTTACTGAGTTTTAGAACTCCCTTTACGCAGTCCTCCTGAAATATGTGAAAACAATGTCTCTTGGGGATTTTCTTGTGGTAGTATTTAAGAACACATCCACTGCCCCCGCCCTTGCCTTCGTAGTGCTTACGAATATCCGCCTCAAATTTCTTCAATGTCTCACTATCTGTCTTGCAAGGCAGGCTGGTTTTCAATACATACTCTTTGGCCCCCTTTGTCTGAATGAGATTTTGGTACCGCAAGACAAAATCAAAAAGGTCACGGTGCTTAATCCATGTCCACATTGCCCGGTCGGAATATCCTTCAATTTCATGTTCTTTGAAATCGTCGGCAAGTTTGATCTTATGCAAGGGGCTAACGGATTGTTCTAACAGGCAAAGAATACTCTCCTCGTTAGCAAGTTCCGTAATATCTCGCAGAGTTTGATCTACCTTAAAGTGCGTGTCGGGGTCAAGACCATTAATCGCAGTCTCAAGGCTGTCCATCTCAGTTTCGAGTAGGGGATTTTTGTGGCCTTCATCATCCTCCGTCGGCCACTCAAAATCTTGCAATACTTCGTGTTCTTTTAAGAATTCTTTCAGCACCTTATTGAGAGTGCTCTGTAAGACAGGCTTTAGTACGTATGCCATTTTCATCATCCTTGAAAAGAGTTTTCCCGGCCTCATGCCGGACTACATTTAACCCCCATAGGGGACCTTTACTGCCCGCTCAGAATAGCTATTCTCCGGACAATGGCAAGTCCCTTTTTCGCCATGAAAGCATAATAATACCCCTAATTGCCATAACTTGTTTATTAACAGGCACCTGTGAGAAAAACTATTTTTGCTATCTTACCCAAATATCCCCACTGCTTACGCGAGTCCCACCAACTTGGGACCCACCCCTCCCTAAATCCTGCATTTTAACGGTTTCAGCAAAGATTAATCTTTTTCCCCATTTTTGCGGTAACCACTGTAAGCCCAGCCGCAAGCCCTAAGGGCAGGCCCTGATCTGTCAAACCTGTCAAAATGGCGTTCAAATCCTAACCAGTCGGAAATTTTGTTGCTATTCTGCCCGGGCGTCCATACTATATCCATCTCTTGAGGGCTCAGTGTAATCACGGAGGTACTAATGCCGGATAATGAACATCGCGAAGCTATAGCTGACATACTCAGGCAATTCTCCGGATTGAACAGCGCCAAATCGCTCCTCTCTGAACTCAACTACGACGCCGCTAAAGCCGTTATCTCCAGAAAAGCCCTGGGCAAGACCGCCAATACAGCCCTCGCCGAGGACCCGCAGATATTTGCACAGCATGACGACTTTCACTTCTTTTACTGCAAACTTGCATCCGACAGGCTGCCAATCACCCTGCAGCGGGCCGTTGTAACGCCTCTGCTGAAAGAACACCCCTACTCCCTCTTTATATTCACCAATCAAAACGAGGACCAATGGAGCTTCGTCAACGTCAAGCTGGTGGTGGAAACTGAAGACCCTGACAACCTCGATTCCAAAAAACGCAGACTCTTTAGACGCATAACAATCCGCAGAGGCGACCGGCGTCTCCGAACAGCAATTGACCGTATATCGCTGCTTGATTTGGCACAGATTCAGCCGGAGTTGTTCGGCATACCGCCCCTTACGATCCAGACCCGGCACGACAACGCCTTTGACGTGGAGGCGGTGACCAAAGCCTTCTATGCCGATTATGAGACTGCCTTCAAAACCCTCTGGTCGGACCTGGAAAAACAAACCAAAGACCATCAATGGGCCCATGATTACTCACTCCAATTCCTCAACAGGCTGATGTTTCTGTATTTTGTGCAGCGAAAAGGCTGGCTCGGCGACGATGGGGAGTTTCTTGATCAGTTCTGGAACACGTATACAAAATCAAATCCCAAGAACGACTCCTTCTTTGAAGAATGGCTGAAGGTCCTTTTCTTTGAAGCCTTTAACAATAACAAAAACCTCCTCAACACACCCGGACGATCTTATCTTCCCAAGGATATAAGAGCTATCCTTTGGAAGGCCCCTTTCTTAAATGGCGGCCTCTTCAGGGAAAACCCTCTCGACGCAAAACACACCTTCAAAATTTCCGACAGACGCTTCGGTCAGATTTTCAATTTTTTCCAGCACTACAACTTCACTATCTCCGAAGACAGTCCCCTGGATCAGGAAGTAGCCGTTGACCCGGAAATGATAGGCAAGGTGTACGAAGGTCTCGTCAACGTTTCCGACACCGCGGACGAACGCGGCGATGCTGGCATATTCTATACCCCCCGAACTGAAATTGACCTGATGTGCAGGCTCACTCTCGTCGACCAGCTATGCAACCACCTCGGCTGCAAACATAAATCCCTGTTCTATAATCTGGTCTTTGCTCTGGACCAGGATGAAAAGGACGAAGCCGACAGAGCAGCCACCAAGGCCAAATTATGGGAGCCCCTTCATCAGCAATTGACCTCTCTCACCGTCCTCGATCCCGCCTGTGGGTCGGGTTCTTTTCTGGTTGGCATGCTCTATGTCCTAAATGACCTCATCACTCGGGCTGAAGCGCATCTGGGCAAGGCCAGGGACCCCTACGCCCGCAAGAAAGATATCATTGGTCGGTCGCTCTATGGTGTTGATGTTATGGACTGGGCCCGCCACGTTGCCGAACTGCGGCTGTGGCTTTCCCTGATTATCGACGCTGAATTTACCGAAGCTGAGCTTACCGTTCGCAAGGAGCCGCTGTTGCCGCATTTCAGCTTCAAGGTTCGCTGCGGCGACAGTCTCGTTCAGGAGGTTGGTGGCGTTGATATGGCCCACAGGCGTGGAGTGTTGGAACTCAGCGGTAATATGAAACGCAAATTGAGGGAGCTTAGGAGGGAAAAGGCAAAATTTTACGACAGCGATAAAACATGTAAGTTCAAAACAGTAGAATCTCTTGAATCTGAGGAGGTAGTCGTTTTTCGAGATTTGTTGCAAGACAGGATCACGATATTCGATAATCAAGCTAAAGACTTAATGCGGATACAAGCCGAGACGCACGCATATCGGCAACGTTCTCTTTTGACCGGTGAATTGGAAGGACCCGCAGAGCAGTTCACATTGGAACACGAAAGGCGTGAACAGCAAATCTCTGCGCTGAAGGAAGAGTCAAAATCCCTTGAGATTGTTCAAACAAGCATTCGTAGTGCGGCAACTATTCCATTTGTATGGGATATTGCCTTTGCCGAAATCTTCTCCGGCAATTCACATGGCTTCGACATTGTCATCGGCAATCCCCCCTATGTAAGAGGCCAGAAAATAGCAGACCCTCAATTGCCCCCTGACAGCATAAGCAATGAGAACAAAAAACAATACAAGGCCAAGCTTGCCCGTTCAGTCTACCGCAAATACCCTTCATTTTTCGGCTATAAGACGACTGCAAAAGGCGAAGCCGTCACGCATAAACTCAATGCCAGAAGCGACCTGTACATCTATTTCTATTTCCACGCCATGTCTCTGCTCTCCGACCATGGCTCATTTTCCTTTATCACCTCAAATAGCTGGCTCGATGCGGGCTACGGCAAGGACCTCCAGGAATTCCTGCTGAAGCGATGCCACGTCAAACTTGTCATCGACAACAAATCCAAACGTTCGTTTAAGGCAGCCGATGTCAATACTGTTATTGTCCTGTTCGGTCCGCCGCAGCCTCCCAAAGTCGCTGATCGTGTCTCATTGGACAAGCAGGCCAAGTTCGTTATGTTTTACGTCTCCTTTGAAGAAGCCCTCCATCCCGTTATATTCGATGAGATCGCAGAAACCGACAATAAGATTACTACGCCCGACTACAGAGTCTTCCCCGCTCTACAGGCCGAACTCTTGGCCGATGGTTGCGAAATCCCCAAGAACGCCGAAAAGAAAAAGACAAGAGTCCCGCTAATAAAAACCGCTAAATACATTGGTAACAAATGGGGTGGAAAATACCTCAGAGCACCGGACTTTTTATTGCGACTTCTATCTGAAACGAACCAATATTGGAGTACGATCGGTAAACAATTCCGAGTTGAAACATATCTAAACACGGGTGGGGCGGATGATTTCTTTTTCCTAGACTTGATAAAGTCAAAACGAACAACTCAAATTCTTAACAGCAGGTTTATCGATTTTGACCTTGAAATTAAGTCTAATATTACACAAGTGTTTCTAGAATCACCACGGCAGCTTACTGCACGGCTGGTGCAACCTGACCACTTACAAACACGGATATTGACAATTCCCGAAAATTATAGAATCGAAAAAACAAAGATTGCAGAGTATCTCAAACTGGGAGAGGCTAATGGTTTCCACAGAGCTTCAGGGCGTAAGAACGTCCGTCCATGGTATAAATTGCCACCTGGTGCTTATTCAGGCACATCTCTTTTGTGGCCTTGTAGGTTTAACGACATATTCTACGTGTGTTGGAATCCAGACAAAGTTGTGTCCCATCGTTTTTATAGGCTTGTGCCGTTAGCCGCAAACACAGATGACCGAGTTGCTTTTGCTCTGCTAAACAGCACTTTCGTCTGGCTTTGTGCAGAGCTGTTTGCAGGCTCGTCATTAGGGGCAGGCGTTCTTGATATAAATGGCCAAACAATTAAGCAAATCCCCTTACTCAATCTGTCAGCGGTTTCGGGAGATAAAGTTCTTAAATTTGCAAAACCACTGGCGGAGGAACCGCTTAAAGATCTTTATCGTCACACCCAAAGTTCGGCACTACGTGCTATTGATGAGGTTGTTTTTGACATCCTCGGCCTAACTAAAAGCGAGCGAGATGCAGTTTATAGGGCGGTGATAGATTTAGTTGAATCACGGTTAAAAAAGGCCAGTAGTTTAAAAGAGACTGCGAAACGTAAGAAGCGGGTGAGCGCGGTCGACCGCACGCTCGGTGTATGGTCAGATATGCCGGCCGAAATTCTTGAGGACGAAGACTGATGCCCGACCTGAGCCTATTGCCGGCAGATTCAAGCGTCTTCGTTGACACAAATATCTTCTATTACCATTTCGCAGGTCGTTCAATCGCTTGCACTACCTTTTTACGCCGCATTGCGGCAAGCGAGATCACCGCCTACGTCAACACCGAAGTACTATCGGACCTGTTGCATAAGATGATGCTGGCGGAAGCCTTTAGCCTGAACATTATCAGAAGACCGCAGGCTCATCTGCTGAAACAACGCCTTAATGCCGATCGTGGAATAATTGCCAATCTGCCCGACCATCAGGTTTTATTTGAGTCCCTATTTGTTATGGGCCTAAAGACCGTTCGCATCACAAAAGAAATGCTCATAAACACCAAACGGGAAAGGAGTGTGCATGGGCTCATGACAAACGACTCTCTACATTTGGGTTCGATGGTCTATCACTCCGTACCCATTGCCAACCTTGCAACCAAAGACAGCGATTTTGCCCATGTTCCGAGCATTACAATCTGGGAGCCTAACGATGTTATCTGAGATTTTGATGATCACAATCGCACTCCTTCGATTGTTCGCTGAAGGTTCTCGCTCATTTTTACTCGGTTACTGTTGTGAATTATCGGTTAGAATCGAAGATAGTGGCTTCTTTACACACTTTCAACGGGTATGGGCATTGACAATTGTAGGCTTTCCAGTTAAATTCACTCCAATCACAGCAAATAATACAACAAAGAGGTGGCTATGCCTTCACACGATATAATTGATAATCACGACGAGAAGCTTGTCGACCATATCAAACAGATCCTGCCTGCCGCCGATTCCGCCAAATTTGCCGTCGGTTACTTTTTTCTCTCCGGCCTTGAGGCCATAGGCAGTCAGCTCTCCTCGATAAAGGACTTGCGTCTGCTCATAGGCAATACGACTACAAGACAAACCATCGAGCAGATAAGCGAAGGCTGCAAACGCCTTGAACTGGCCAGAGATAGACTCGACACACAGGTCTACGCCAAAAAAGCAGACCGCAGGCTCATGGCTGAGGATACCTCTGTCAACCTTAAGGAAACGATTGAAGTCATGGACCAGACCGACCAGGCAGAAGACCTGGTCTTTTCTCTCATCAAGATGATCGAGGAAAAACGCCTCAAAGTAAAGGTCTATACAAAAGGCAGGCTCCACGCCAAAGCCTACATTTTTGATTATTCCAATCCCAACCCCGGCAACGAAGGAATCGCGATTGTCGGCTCCTCCAACCTCACACTATCAGGGCTCCAGCACAATACCGAGCTAAATGTTCTTGTCCACGACAAGGGCAGCCCGACCCAGCAAGGTCAGGGCAATCATGCAAGGCTAACAAGCTGGTTTAAGCGTCTCTGGGATGACGCCGAAGATTTTCAGGCCCACCTCATGCAGGAACTCAAGTCGTCCTGGGCAGCCAGTTTGGCGACGCCGTATGACATTTACATGAAGACCCTCTACGCCCTTGTCAAGGACAGACTTGACGGCACCGACAGCCACGAGATTCTGTGGGATGATGAGATAACCGCTACCCTTGCCGATTTTCAGAAGATTGCCGTCAAACAGGCCGTCCAGAAAATCAGAGACAATGGCGGATGCTTTGTCGCCGACGTCGTCGGCCTTGGCAAAAGCTACATAGGAGCAGCAATCACAAAGCATTTCGAGCGCACCGAGGGCACAAGGGCTCTCATCATATGCCCCAAGAGCCTTGAGGAAATGTGGGTTGGATACAACGAGACATACAAGCTCAATGCCCAGGTTCTTTCCATGGGTATGCTCATAGATGCCCCCGATCGCGGCGTGGACCTGTTTGAAGACCTGCGATACAAGGACCGTGATTTTGTTCTCATTGACGAAAGCCATAATTTTCGCCACAACACAAACAAGCGGTACTCTGTCCTCCAGTCTTTCCTTGCCACCGGTCGCAAAGTGTGCCTGGTCACGGCCACACCAAGAAACAGCAGCACTTGGGATATCTATAACCAGATAAAACTCTTCCATCCGGAGGATATAACTTTCCTGCCCATCGACCCGCCGAACTTGAGAGAATACTTCAAGCTAATCGACACGGGCAAACGCACCTTGAAAGATGTGCTATCTCACGTACTCATAAGAAGGACCCGCAAACACGTCCTCCAGTGGTATGGCTACGCCGCCGACACCAACATCCCTTTACGAGAGCTATCCGAAATTAAGCGTCATCAGTACCTAAGCGGCCAGAAGCGCGCCTACGTTAACGTGGGTGGCAAGCATCAGTATTTTCCGAAACGAAAGCTCAAGACCCTACGATACAGTATAGAGTCAATCTATCACGGTCTCTATGACTACCTGCGGAAGTGCCTGGGCCGGCCCCGGACTAAACGCTACCAGCCAAAACCGGGCGAAGAACTGACCTACGCACGATACGGCCTTTGGAACTTCGTAATCAAGTCCAAGAAACACAAGGCACCGTATAATGAGCTTAGGCGGGCAGGTATCAACTTGCGCGGCCTCATAAGGACAATGCTGTTCAAACGTTTCGAGTCAAGTGTCTATGCATTTCGTACCACTGTCAAACGTATGATCAATACTCACGAATTATTCCTCAAATCAATTGAAAGGGGCTTTGTTCCGGCGGGTGAAAAAGCCGACGACTTGCTCGGTCGTCACGGCAAGTTCGATGAGGTTGAATTACTGGATGCGCTGCAAGCCGTTTCGGGCAAATACAGCCTGGACGATTTTGAATCCGAGAAACTGATTAAGTGCATCAAGGCCGATCTCGATTTGTTGAACGACATGTATCAGCAGGTCAAGCAAATAACGCCTGACAAAGATGATAAACTTCAGCAGCTTATCCGCCAGCTTTCCGAACCTCCTGTCGGTAACGGCAAATGTCTCATATTTACCCAGTTCGCGGATACCGCTCGGTATCTTTACGAAAATCTCAATCCTCAAGATAAACACAAGGATATCGATTTCATTTACGGCTCGGATAAGAGCAAGTCTCGCATCGTCGGCAGATTTGCCCCCAAAGCCAATCCAGAGTTTCAGTTCAAAGGCACTGAAGTGGAGATCCGCTGGCTGGTCGCAACGGATGTTCTGGCTGAAGGGCTTAACATGCAGGATTGCGACATTGTCCTTAACTATGAGCTTCACTGGAATCCGGTCCGATTGATTCAGCGTTTTGGCCGAATTGACAGAATTGGCTCCGAGCATGAACTGATATGGGGTCTGAACTTTCTGCCCGAGACCGAACTGGAAAAGACTCTTGGAATCAAGCGCATTCTACAAAGGAGAATCCAGGAAATCCACGACACTATTGGAGAAGACTCGGCAATACTCGATGACAGCGAGCGCCTGAACCCCGATGCGATGTATGCCATCTATGCGCCGAAAGACAACCAGATGTCCCTCTTCCCGGAGGACGATGAGTTTGTCGACCTCAATGAAGCCGAGGAGTTGCTTCGGACCATGGCAAGTGACAACCCGGACGAGTTTGATCGCATCGTCAATTTGCGGGACGGCATACGCTCAAGTTTCCATAATGCTAATAAAGGTATGTACGTATTCTGTGAGCAGGGCAATTTCCAGCAGTTATTACTTACCGATTCGGATGGGAAAGTTGCCTCCCGTGACATTTCGAGAATCCTGGGCGTAATCAAGGCCGACGAGGAAATACATGCGCCGACAAAACTCCCGTCCAAATACAACCACAATCTAATGAAGATCAAGGACGTGTTCACCGAAGAAGCCAAACATCGCCAGTCCCAGATGGAGTTCTCCACCTCACTGACACAGAGTCAGAGATACCTCCTGCGCGAATTGCGTTTGTTCTTCGCCACAACTGACGACGATAACATAAAAGCACAGATTAATCTTTTTGAAAAAGCCTTCCGTTTGTATCCAACCCAGGCGGTGAGAAAAGAACTGAACCTGATCCGTCGCAACGGCCTCACCGGACAGAATCTATTGAGACAATTGCAAGAGATATATTTCAGACATCGCATGGAAGACAGACTCCACGACGACCGACAGGTCTCAAAAGAGAGTATCCCAAGAGTAATCTGTAGCGAGGCCTTAATCTAATGCCCACGGCGACTGGCCAGCGAAATAGGAGCCATTTAATGACAGTCAAAGAAGCAGTTATACAAGTTTTACAAACGGAAGGCAAACCGCTTCATACAAAGGCCCCGAAGGTAGGCTTGCCGCACAGATTCTATCTGGGCCCATTGCTCACCACCAACCTTGTTACATTGTCGTCACAGTGACGTTGTCCCTGTCGATCAGCCCAAGAGAGGCCAACAAGTTGACTTGAGATGTGTTGTAGCGAACAACAGCCTCTGCATAACGAAGACGTGCCTGTGCATAGGCATCCTGAGATTGCAAGACATCAAGCATGGTCATAGTACCTGTATTAAAATGGGCCTGAATCAGCCGATAAGCTTGCTCGGCTGCGGTAAGTTGTTTGTGCGATTGTGAAATCAACTCGCGATACATTTTACTGTCCTGCTTGAATCGAACAACTTGTGCCCTGACCTCATCGAGTTGGCGATCAGCTTCGATCAACGCCTTTCGCTCGAAAGCTTTAGCTGCATTTACAGCGCCAAAGGAAGAAAGACTCCATTGCCATCCCGCCCCTGCTGAGAATCGCTGCTGGTCCTTAAATGCAAATGATTTGTCACCATCATCTGCTTTGATACCTCCAAATTGATAAATTAC
>SDBV01004750.1_pt1 | contig 19375 bp, 11 predicted proteins | sample 2277081 | NCBI WGS metagenome assembly SDBV01 (sample SAMN10402039, study PRJNA504765) | marine sediment metagenome | isolation source: marine sediment core GS10_PC15, 223 cmbsf | place: Arctic Ocean: Southern Knipovich Ridge | collected 2010
CTCTATTTTGGTCTTGCGTCCAGTATTATAGCGATAATCGTCGTCCTTTTCTTAATTAAATCTGTCGTCTCGAAAGAGGAGGGAAGTGATGTAATGAAGAAGATCGCCGGTCAAATTCGGCTTGGGGCGTCGGCTTTTCTAAAAAGGGAATATCTATATATCGCGGTCGTTGTTGCGGTTATAGCAGTTGCTATGCTGCTTGCCGGAAAGTATTTCGGGTATAAATCTGCCGTGTCTTTTGTCTGGGGTGCAGCGGTCTCGGCATCCGCCGGATTTATCGGTATGACAATTGCGACACGCGCAAATGTCCGTACAACACATGCGGCGGACAAAGCCGGAATGCAAGGTGCTTTGGGTGTTGCTATATCCGGCGGCGCGGTAATGGGTTTATCAGTGGTGGGTATTTCCCTTTTTGGTCTTATCGCGCTTATTGCCGGGTTTCATCTTTTTTCAGAAACTGACCCTGCGAATTTTTTAAAAACACTCAGTATGATAAACAGCTACGCCATGGGAGCCAGCTTATTTGCTCTTTTTGCCAGAGCCGGAGGCGGTATATTCACAAAAGGAGCTGACATGGGTGCGGACCTGGTTGGCAAAGTGGAGGCCGGTATTCCTGAGGACGATCCAAGAAATCCTGCGGTAATTGCGGACAATGTCGGCGATAATGTAGGTGATGTTGCGGGGTTGGGAGCAGACCTTCTTGAATCCTATGTTGAATCGATCATTGCCAGCATGGTTCTGGCAGTGTCTACTGTTTCTTACGGTGTGATGGAAGTCAGTGTGCAGAATCTCCCTATTGTTAAAAGTATTGTGCAGGTAGTGCTCATGATAGCTGCAGCGGGAATTATTTCATCAATCATTGGTGTTATGTTTGTAAAAATTGCCGCACGGAAAAACCCGCAATCAGCGCTTTTGGGAGGCACCTATGTCGCTGCCGCGCTTACGATTGGGCTGGCCGCTGTAATAATCGCTGTGATGGGTGTGGATTTTGGTGCAAAACCGTTCAGTAAATGGGGGTTGTTCTGGAGCCTGATCTCGGGAATCAGTTCCGGTATTCTCATAGGTTTTGTCAGTGAATATTACACCTCGAGCAACTTCAGTCCTGTAAAGAAATTAGCTAAGCAATGTGAAACAGGCCCGGCTATCGGTGTGGTTGGGGGGATATCGCTGGGATTAAAAAGCGTTTTTATTCCTGTGATCGTACTTGTGTTCGCGATCATTATTTCCCACAGCAGCGCGGGGATGCTGGGTATCGGCATAGCCTCTTTCGGGATGCTTGTTACAACAGGTATGATCGTTTCTGTAGACAGCTATGGACCTATCGCCGATAACGCCGGGGGTATCGCCGAGATGGCAGGTCTGCCCGAACGTGTACGGGATGTTACCGACAAGCTGGACTCTGTGGGGAATACTACGGCAGCGATCGGGAAAGGTTTTGCTATCGGCTCGGCAGCATTCGCTGCGATCGGACTGCTTGCGGCTTATATCGTTTCTTCGGGTATTAGTGAAGGAATGCTGGCGCTGTCTTCAATGAAAGTTATAGCCGGCTTACTTATCGGCGGCATGCTTCCGTTTCTGGTATCGTCCATGCTGTTTGATGCCACGCAGAAGGAAGCATTTAAAATGGTAGAGGAAGTCAGGAGGCAGTTCAGAGAGATTAAGGGGCTTATGGAAGGGAAGGCGGATCCCGATTCAGCGACCTGTGTTGATATCGCGACTAAAAGTGCATTGAAAGGAATGATGGTACCGGGGACTATTGCGATCCTTTCGCCACTTGTCATAGGTATGATATTCGGGCCTGTAACACTTGCAGGATTTCTTATCGGGGCGATCGTTGCAGGAATTATCATAGGGATCCAGTACGCCAACTCAGGGGGCGGTATGGATAACGCGAAAAAATATATCGAAGAGGGGAATTTCGGTGGTAAAGGATCCGAAGCACACAAAGCGGCTGTAGTTGGAGACACAGTTGGAGATCCAATGAAAGACACAGTAGGCCCTTCAATCAACATTTTAATAAAGCTCATGAGTGTCATCTCTCTTGTGCTTGTGCCCTTTATCCGTGAAATCAACGGTTTGATCTGGAAACTGTTCTGACCTTCTCCGGTAAATATAATTAGTTCTTGGTGAATAATTTATATTTTTTAATGATTTAAGTAGCTTCAATATTATTAACTTATTGAATATAAAGAGTTAAATAGAACCAATTATTGAATTGGTGATTTAATCACCAAGAACTAAATGGGAAAAACATGAATCTTTTCAGAATTGTGCTATAATTGTATTTGGACTGCGGTTGAATCAAAATGAGATATACGGAACCTCGTGAAAAATATCCTTTTCATAAATTATGAAAAAAAACAGCTTTTTGGTGTAAGAGAAATCCTGAGAAAAAACGGATTTTCAAATATCCGGCTGATTCTTTGCAGAGAAGTGAAGTTTGCCCGGGCCATCCTTAAGGAAAATGACGTCAACTGTATAATCTATGAAATAGTTGATTCCAATTATTTAAAAGATATCGAATATCTTAAGACCATTGCACTTGACCGCCCGAGAATTGTCTGCGGAAGCGGGGTCGGTGAAAAAGAACTTATGAAATTTATTAACTCGGGTTCAATTTTTTATTATCTCGAGAAACCGGTTGCCGGGTTTGATTTTATAAATGCGTTGAACAGTGCGCTTTCTTTTAATGAAGAGGTAACGCAGAGGTATAATAATACCCACAAAGTGTATATCCAGCAGCAGATCGAGGAATTAAACAATGTAGGGATCGCTCTTTCCAGCGAAAATGACCTCGGAAGTCTGCTTGAAAAGATCGTGTCACAGGCACTTTCCCTGACTCACTGCGACGGGGGAAGCCTTTACACCCTGGAAGGCAGTGTCCTGAGCTTTAAAGTCGCGAGAAACAATACTCTGCTGAAAAGATACGGAGAAGGGTATGAAGAAAAATGTTTTAAAAGATACAAGATACCGATAAGCCAGGATAGAATATCCGGGCGTGTCGCGTCAACCGGGGAAATAATCAATATTGAAGATGTTTACAGTATCCCATTTAAAAGCAGGTATTCTTTTACAGATGATTTTGATAAACGTAATAAATATTTTACAAAGTCGATGATCAACGCTCCATTGAAAGATAAAGACAACAAGGTTCTGGGTGTGCTTCAGCTCATTAATTGCCTGGATGCCGAAGGAAATGTAATACCCTTTAGTAAAGATATAGAGAGCTTGATACAGTCTCTTGCATCACAGGCGGCAGTCGCGATCGGAAATGCGATGCTTATAAAAAAAGTAAACGAGACCCATCTTGACACTATTTTGAGACTTTCAATGACCGCGGAATTCAGGGACTCCGATACTTCCGATCACCTGCAGCGGATGAGCAATTATTCTCTTATAATAGGTGAAAACCTCGGGCTCGGCAGGAATGAATTGGAAATGCTGAAATATGCATCTCCAATGCACGATATCGGTAAAGTAGGCATTCCTGATTCGATACTGTTAAAACCTGGTGCGCTCAATAAAAGTGAATGGGTTGAAATGAAAAACCATTCAGTTTATGGGGCGCAGATACTGGAAGGGTCCGATTCACCGATTTTGAAAGCATCGTCTCAGATAGCGTTAACTCATCATGAAAAATGGAACGGCGAGGGTTACCCCCGCAGGTTAAAACATGACCGGATCCCGCTGTTCGGGCAGATAGTGTCTATCGTGGATGTATTTGATGCCATGACATCGAAAAGATGTTATAAAAAGGCATACAGCCTGGACTATTCAATTGACGAAATCTATGCTTCCAAAAATAGCAGGTTCAACCCGCTGTTAGTTGAAACCTTTATGGACAATATTGATGAGATCGTGAAGGTTTTCAAGAACTCTCACAAAAAGATCGAGGGTGGAGAATATTTACATAAAGGACACGCAGTTGAAGCCAATTTATGATGATGATTATCAGGAATGTTTTGTCTGCGGCTCTGAAAACAGCAGGGGCCTGAAATTAAAGTTCAGTTATGACAGAGATAAAAATGAAGCATACACGAAATTCAGCTTTCAGGAATATATGCAGGGTTATAAAAAGATCATCCATGGGGGATTTCTGTTCATGCTTCTGGATGAGGTTATGGCAAAAGCGTGTCTGTTCAATGACATGCAGGCCTTAACGGCCAAAATCGAGATCAAGTTTCAAAAGCCTGTCTACGCGAACGAAGAGATCGAAGTGCGGGGAAAGATCCGGGAAATAAGGGGTAAAAAGATAAAATTAAGTTCCTGCTGTATCGATGAGGACGGAGACCTGAGGGCATCTGCTGAAGGGTTATTTATCCGGGTCTAAAATTGGAACGCCAATATTTGTAGTTGAAGCCTTCCGTTTTTCAGCGCGGTTATCCTGCTAAATTTGAAGTTACTTCAATTTTTTAAACACGAGTTAAGCCGGGCAAGCCCGGCATCGTCTGGTTCCCCGAAGTTGCCGGGTCTCACGGCGTGGCACCAAGAACTAATTATAAAAGAATTGACTTTTATCAGACTGTAATATATTATTAGGCTGAGTAATGAATAATATCCTCAACTGAACGTAATGCAAATTATTAGAAAAGAACATTATCCATCAAAGGGATACATAGTGTACTCATCTAATTAATTCAAGGTACCGCGCACTAATTTTTAAGAAAGTATTACCGCCTGAATTCAAATACCTTATTGTTAATTTCGAATCGGGTTTTGGATATCTCAAGGAAAAAAATAATACTCATAGGGCGGACCGTTTTTTATTGAGGGGATTATGTATTTAGTACTTTTCCTGGCATTTGTTATAATAGGGGTCCTTCTTTTTCTGAGTTTGATCCTGTTTTATCATCGACAAAGGAAAGTGAAAAAGCGAAAGCCTAAAAGATATATACCGGATTATGAACCGCAATATTATTATGACAATGATTATTACTATGAAGAGCCACGTGGCTGGGCGCCTGTTTTGAATCTCCCGCGGGGTTCGGGTGTCACGCGTGAAGCCGGCCTCAGTCGGAATGTAAAAACCACACCTGGTGGCAACATACTGCCGGATGCAAGAAACCGGCAGGATGCAAGCATCGTGGGAGAACCCCATATCACGAAGGATGAAAGTGTTTCACGGGATGCATACATCCCGGTTGTGCATGTCGAAAGGGAAATACCGGGATTGAATAAACAGGAACTGGTCCATTTTATCGGTTCCGGCGCTCTTTTTAACATTGAAACCCTGGCGGAACCCGATGAAATTGAGCTTGATAAATACGCCTTGATACCGGAAATTGAAGGCGATATTGTTTTAACGACCAGGACCCTGATGATATTCAATGAGAAAAACATGAAGAAGATCGTAATAGATTCAATTGGAAAATATCATTTTCAAGATGATTGTGTTATAATACGAAGGAAAGATGTTAAAAAGAAAAAAGATGTTTTAAAACTTTTTAACAAAAGATCCGAATTTAAATATATCTTGAGTGTCATTGCCTGAAAATGAATGAATACCGATATTCAAAATATCTATACAAACCTAAAAAGAAAAAAAAGAAGTTATACTTAGCTATTTTCTTATTGATACTTGCAGGCGGTGTCATATTTTACGGGTTGACTCTTGATATTTATAAAATCTATTCAAATATTGTCAGTATTTACCGCGTTTGGTTCAATGATTACAGATTCATAGAAAAAAATCTTGATAACGGTGATTATAATGTTGTTATCCATGAGGGAACACCCTACCTTGAGAAAAGACCTTATAATGCGAAACTGATGAGGTATATCGGGGAAGCTTATTACTATATTTCCAAGAGCCTGACAGGTGAAGAAAAAGAGGAATCAATAAGCAAGGCCATTTTCTTAATAAGAAAGGGTATAGTGCTCTCACAGTTTGATGAAGCTATTACTAAAAATTATTTTCTTCTTGGTATGGCTTATTTCGACAAAGGGCCTCTATATTATGAACTGGCGGCAGAGTATCTGGCAAAGGCGCTTGAATACGGCTACAATGACAATAATATATACGAAATCCTTGGGTATTCTTATTACAAACTGGGGGTGCTGAAGAAAGCCATAGATTACCTGGAAAAAGCAAAAGTGATGACCCCCAAGGATATCGTTTATTTATTTCTTGCTTTCGCTTACAAAAACAGCGGTATGTATGAAAGCGCCATAAAAGAGCTGGACCATCTTGTTGATACGACAAGTGATGATGCTGTTTTAGAGGAATCATTTGCCGCCCGCGCCTGGATCGACTTTCAGGAGGAAAGGTATGTGCAGGCCAGGGAAAATCTCATAAAAGTTCTAAGTATAAACCAGAACTCAGCCTATGCTCATTACTGGATGGGAAATATATATGAAAAACAGGGAGATCTTATTTCTGCAAGAAAAGAGTGGAGGATCGTTCTAAAAATCGACTCGAAACACATCGGCTCGATAGAAAAACTATATTGAAGTATCAGCCTTGCAGATGACCCGGTTTCCAACGAAACGTTCTATAAGTTTGACGTAAAAAACTTGTTGAAAGTATACTTTGTTTTAGTACAATATTTCTAATTGGTTGTTGGTGCCGCGCCGGTTTTAAACCGGTATTGCCGGGCTTGCCCGACTTTAGCTCAAACAAGTTTGAGAGGTTGCACCAAGAACTTATTAAAGGAGTAATTTATGGGTCTTGGCAGGTTGTGGGGTTCCTTCTCAAACGATATAGGAATAGATTTGGGTACTTCTAACACCCTCGTTTTGGTCAGGGGGCGGGGGATAGTCCTATCAGAACCGTCGGTAGTTGCCGTACATAGTTCCGCGAAAAAGGTACTTGCGGTGGGTCAGGAAGCCAAGAGGATGCTGGGAAGAACTCCGGGCGAAATAATAGCAATCCGCCCGATGAAGGACGGGGTCATTTCCGACTTTGAAACAGTCGAGAAGATGATCAAATACTTTTTCCAGAAGATTCATAATAGAAAAGCGCTTATAAAACCCAGAGTGGTCATCGGGGTGCCCTCATGCATAACTGAAGTTGAAAAGAGGGCAGTGAGGGAATCCACAGAGCAGGCAGGTGCGAGGGAGATCTATTTAATAGAGGAGTCGCTTGCCGCTGCTATTGGGGCGAATATTCCGATTCAGGAACCTGCAGGGAACATGATAATAGATATTGGGGGCGGCACTTCTGAGATATCGGTAATTTCACTTGGCGGAATGGTAATAACCAACGCGATAAGGATCGGCGGTGATGAATTCGACGAGGCAATAATTAACCACATGAAGAAAATTCATAACCTTGTAATCGGGGAAAGCAGCGCTGAAGAGGTTAAAATTACTATCGGTAACGTATATCCCGAAAGAGAGGTGAAATCCGTAGAAATAAGGGGGAGAGATTCCATATCCGGATTGCCAAGGACTTTAACGCTGGATTCTGTTGAAATCAGGGAAGCTTTGCAGGAGCCCACAAATATGGTCCTGGAAGAGATCAAAAAAACCCTGGACCAGACTCCCCCTGAACTCGCGGCAGACATAGTTGAAAGAGGAATAGTGATGACCGGGGGCGGTTCGTTATTGAAAGGATTCACGAAATTGATCAGTAAAGAAACAGGCGTGCCTGTTATTCTTGCTGAAAATCCGTTGACCTGTGTAGTGCTCGGCACCGGCAAATTTCTTGAAGAATTAAAATATATAAAAAATGTAAGATAGCCATCCATGGATGAGGTTAAATCCACTCAGTATAAAGCTATTATTATTTTAATCATTCTCCTTTTTATCTCTTTTACACTGATGGGATTTTCCCAATCGAAAATTACCATGAATTTCAAATCCCTGGCTTTTGCGGTTATATACCCGTTTCAGTTTGCCGGGGTTTCATCCATTTCGTTTTCCAAAAATTTTTTTACAAGTATAAAAAACAACAGACATTTAAAAATTGAGCTTGAACAAACTCGTAAACTCCTGGAGGTGTATGAAAGAACACAGTACGAATTTGAAGAGATCAAAAGGGAGAATGAAAGGCTCAGACGGTTGATCGGGGCGCAATCGGAACTCGAATACGACACGGTCATCGCAAAAGTTGTGGCGAAATCTCCTCAGAATTTTTACAAGACTCTTATTGTGAACAGAGGAAAGGAGAGCGGTATTGAAAAATGGATGCCTGTTGTCGCGTTTCAGGATAACATAAAGTGCGTGGTGGGAAAAGTGATAGATGTTCAAAGGTACTCGGCAAGAGTTCAGCCTTTGATCGAACAATCAAGTTACACCGGGGCCATGATGAAGGATTCGCGTTATTCGGGTATTCTTGTAGGACAGAGTCCTTTATCTGAATATAGTCTCATGCAGTATATCAACAGGAGGACGGAGATTAATTATGGGGACATCGTGGTAACATCCGGAATGGGAGGTGTTTTTCCAAAGGGTATCATGATCGGAGAGATTGTGTCTGTATCAAAAAAAAGATATGGGATTTTTCAGGAAGCGCTTGTAAAGCCATATGTCGATTTCGGGCGTCTTGAAGAAGTGTACATAATAACCAAAAAAGCCATTGAAGAATATATAAAGCTGTTTGAGGAAAATTAATAGCGTGAAAAAGTATTTAATATTTATTTTGCTGATCAGTGTCATCATTTTTTACCAGTCTTCACCGATCTCCAACAGTGTGGTTATAAGAGGTGTCAGCCCTGATTTCCTGCTGGTTGCCATCAGTCTCGCCGCGTTTATACTGGGACCAATCCCGGGACAGATCATCGGTTTTATCATTGGACTGGTCATCGATTTAATATCAGGCGGGCTGCTCGGTATCTCCGCCTTTACTTTTTCCATTATAGGATACGGAGTCGGTGCAGTCGGGCAGAAGGTATATGGAAATAACATTCTCATTACAATCACAATTCTATTTGTTGCCACCCTGGTAAAGGCTTCGATACTGAGTATGCTTGCCGCAATCTTTTTAAAACCTGGATATTTTGGTTATTTTTCACAGGGAAAGATATTCTTAGAGGCAGTGCTTAACAGCCTGATAGCGCCGATACTGTTTATCATAATCACAAAAATCGAAGGGAGAGTTAAAAGTTAAAATGCGTTCAACCCCCGGGAAAACCGACAGGGCAGATGATGATAAAAGAAGGCTTTACATATTTTCAGCGGCCCCGATTTTGTCTTTTTTAATTTTTATTATTGTCCTCTTTTCTCTTCAGATTATAAAAGGGCCGGCTTATGAACTCAGAGCCAAAACAAATAGAGAGCAGTTTTCAATTCTTCCATCGATCAGAGGTATTATATATGATAGAAGCGGGGAGGTGATACTGGCCTATAACAGAAAATCTTTCGCGGTGTCGATTGTACCTCAAAATTTTCCGCGTATCAAGGAAGAAAAAGATATTATTTTGGGCAAACTGGCAATTCTTCTTGAAATGGATAAGGATGAAATACTCCAAATTATGGAGGGGAAGGCTTACTCCAGATACGGATCATATGTTTTAAAAACCGATGTTCCTTTTAAGGATATTGTATTTCTTGCCGAGCACAACAGAGATTTCCCCGGTGTTTACTGGAAAAGCAAACCTGTAAGGGTCTACCCTTATAATGATATGCTGTCACATGTCCTCGGGTATGTGGGAATGATCAGTGAAAATGAATTATTGGAACTGGCTGATATAGGCTATAACCTTGAGAGTGTCATCGGTAAGAGCGGGATAGAAAAAATATACGATATCGAGTTGAAAGGTAAGGACGGATTTGTAAGGAGAATTGTCGACGCGACCAATCAGGTTTCTGCGGAGATTATTGATAAAGGGGCTGGGCCGGTCCCGGGTAATTATGTTGTTTTGACAATCGACAAAGATATTCAGGCAATGGCTGAAAAGGCTCTGGATAAAAGAATAGGGACAGTAGTCGTGTCTAAACCTTCAACCGGAGAGATCCTCGCCCTGGTTTCCTATCCAAGGTATGATCCCAATCTATTTATTTCCTTGCGGGACAAGGATTTTTTTAAAAACCTTACACTGGACAAAAGAAAGCCCTTTCTCAACCGTGCCATACAGGCCCAGTATCCTGCAGGTTCGATATTCAAGCTGATTGTGGCACTTGGGATCCTTGATTCAGGGAAAGTTCCTCCCAAGAAGGAGTTTGTCTGTGGCGGCGGGTACAGAGTAGGGGATCGTTTTTTTTCGGACTGGGCCGACCATGGGATTGTGGACCTTTACAAAGCGATTGTTGTTTCATGTGACTCGTACTTCTATCAGACGTCGCTTGTTCTGGGCCCTGAAGCAATATATCAGTACGCGAAGGAGCTCGGATTTGGCAATAAGCTGGGCATAGATCTAGTGGGAGAGCTCGACGGGACTGTCCCGAATCCTGAATGGAAAAGAGAAGTCAAAGGGGATATCTGGTATGACGGTGACACACTTAATTTAGCGATCGGGCAGGGATATCTCCTTGTAACTCCGCTCCAGGTGAATGCGCTGACCAACTTGATTGCGAACAGAGGGGTCCTCATGAAGCCTCATTTAGTTTCGGAAATATATTCCGCTAAAAGTGATGAGATCCTTTACAGGCGAAGTTCCGATATCCTGGTCAACAGTAATATTGGTAAAGAGGATTTTGAATTTATTGCCAATGCAATGCGCGGGGTGGTTACAGACGGCACCGCAAAATGGGGTGGCGCAGTGTTTTCTGCTGAAGTAGCCGGGAAAACAAGCACAGCAGAAGTAGCGGGTCGGGAGACCCATTCCTGGTATACAGCTTTCGCGCCATACATCACCGATGATCCGGATGAAATAATATCGGTTACAACCATAGTTGAGCACGGAGGGGCCGGCAGTGTAAACGCCGCGCCTATTGTCTCAGAGATCATTGAGGCTATATTTGCAGATGTGAGTCTGGAAACAGCAAGAAAAAATATTTGGAAAAAGAGAACGGAGGTTTCAGCCAGAGGGGCTTCCCGGGAAATTGAGGAGCCTGCCGATCTGTAAGAGTGCAGTCCCCGGGGACTGCAAATGTCCCCCGGGCCAATCAAGCCCCATGGCCTTCGTCAGGATCGGATTGTTAAATGGATAATAGTGAAATAACAGGACCATACAGATTCGATTATCTGCTGATCATTTCGTTCATCACCCTTACCGCCTTCGGAATTTTGACGATATACAGCGCGGGTTCGGGGACGGGAAACGTCAGGAGCTCTGAAAGTCTGCATATAAAGCAGATGTACTGGGCATTGACCGGGATCGCGATCTTTATAGCTTTGCTTTTTATAAATTATCAAAAACTGGGAAAGTATGCGTTCATAATTTATGTCGCAGGGGTGCTGATCCTGATAGTGACCCTCCTCTTCGGGAAAAGGGTAAGAGGCGCAAAAAGCTGGATCACCCTTTTCAAAGGTTTTGGTTTTCAACCGTCCGAGTTTGTAAAAATAGCTTTGATAGTTACTCTTGCCAGGTTTCTTGAAAGGATCGGTGAAGAGATAAAGAAATTTAAATATGTAATGCTTTCATTTGTGATTATTTTACTTCCCACCGGCCTTGTTCTCCTCCAGCCTGATTTCGGAACTGCTCTCGTATACATACCGGTAGGTTTGATAATGCTTTTTTTCGCCGGGATGAAATACAGTCACCTGGTTTCTTTTTTGATCATTTTCACGATTGCAATTTCTCTGCCTCTTATGACTACTTTCAGCAAGCTAACACAGTCGACAACATTTTCCTTTTTACGCATGCTCGACGACACACGAGTTGTGCTTTCAATTGCAATGCTGTTTGGTATACTGTCATTTATCTCATTTATTCTTTTTAAGATCATAAAAAAGGATCTGATTTTCAAAGCAACAAACATATTCCTGATCTTTTTTACAGGGCTTGTACTTTCAGCCGTTCTGGGAAGATACCTCAAGCCTTACCAGAAAGAGCGTCTTATTGTCTTCCTGAAACCGACAATTGACCCTTTTGGGTCCGGGTATAACATCATTCAGTCAAAGATCGCTGTTGGGGCCGGCGGACTTTTCGGTAAAGGGCTGCTTGGGGGGACACAGAGTCAGCTTGGGTTTTTGCCTGAAAGGAGCACGGATTTTATTTTTTCGATCTTCGCGGAAGAATGGGGATTTGTCGGGTCCTTTTTCCTGCTTGCGTTATTCGGGTTTTTCATTTACCGGGGCATAATGATCATTTACACAACAAAAGATCTGTTCGGTCATCTTTTGGCTGCCGGCATTGTTAGTATGTTTTTATTTCATATTATCATCAACATCGGAATGACTATCGGGGTCATGCCGATTACCGGGATCCCCCTCCCCTTTATGAGTTACGGCGGGTCCTTCCTCCTGACGTGTATGGCCGGTGCATCTATTCTTTTTAACATTGAAATGAGGAGATATGTACATTGACCCGGCCGATATTTGAGGGAATAAGTTCACTTCTCCCTCACGTAATGAAACCTGCAAGATATATAGGCAATGAGATCAATATGATAAAAAAAAATATCGAGAGTGTTGATCTCAGGATGGTGCTTTCCTACCCTGATCTGTATGAAATCGGTATGTCGAATCTCGGGCTGAGGATCATTTATGATTCCGTCAACAGAATAAAAAACTATTACTGTGAAAGGGTGTTTGCTCCATGGCTTGATTTTGAGAAAAAATTGAGGGAAAATGAAATCCCGTTATACTCTCTGGAGACTTACACGCCGCTTTGTCGGTTTGATATTGTCGGTTTTTCTATAGGATATGAGCTTAATTACACAAATATTCTTACGATCCTTGATCTTGGGAACATCCCGATCAAATCATTAGACAGAGGTGAAGAAGACCCTCTTGTAATAGCAGGCGGACCCGCGGTATTCAACCCGGAGCCTGTTGCTGATTTTATTGATGTTTTTATCTTTGGTGACGGGGAGATTTCTATTATAGAATTCCTTGATCTTTTTGCGTCGTTGAGAAGTAAAAGAAGAAGAGAAAAAATACAGAAACTGGATCAGCTTGAGTTCGTGTACATTCCATCGCTTTACAAAACAAAAAGTTATGGCGGGTATCGGTTTACGGATATCGATAAAGTTGTAAAACGCAGAGTAGAACCGGATTTAGAAAGTCTCCCATACCCAAAAAAACCGATAATCCCTCTAATCAAGATCGTACAGGACCGTATCACGGTGGAGGTAAATAGAGGTTGTGTCACCGGGTGCCGGTTCTGCCAGGCAGGTTTTACCTACAGGCCTGTGAGGGAGAGAAGCGTTGATGAACTTTTGGGGATCATAAGGGAAACCCTGGAAAATACAGGGTATGATGAAGTATCACTGTCCTCGCTCAGCATTGGAGACTACCCCCGGCTTCACGCATTGGTAGATCAGATCAATCGTGCATTTTCCTTGAATAAAGTGTCCATATCTCTTCCCTCTTTACGCGTTAACAGCACAAATGTTGATATTTTAAAAATGACACAAAAAGTGAGGAAAAGCGGTCTCACTTTTGCGATTGAAAGCGCGGATGATATGGTGAGAAAAAGGCTGAATAAATCTGTTGACGAATCACAATTGATCGATATTGTGCGACAGGTCGTCTTGATCGGCTGGCGGCTTGTTAAGGTTTATTTTATGATCGGTCTTCCAATGGCTGAAAATGAATGTGAAAAAATCGCGGATCTTGTCCGGGAGTTGGCCGGTGTTTCGAGAAAGCTTTCAATTAATGTAAACGTTTCTGTATATATACCAAAACCCCATACACCTTTTGAAAGAGAAAAGCAGATCGACCTTGAAAGGGCTGATTCCATTATTTCGTCCCTCAAAGACAGGTTTCGTAATTCAAGGGTGAGCATTAAATACCAGGATCCTGAAATGAGCAGGATCGAAGGGGTCCTTGCGAGAGGGGACAGGAGTATATCGGAACTAATTTATAAAGCCTATGCAGATGGAGAAAGGTTCAGCTCATGGAGCGAAATATTTGATTACGGTATCTGGACGAGCAGCATGGTTAAAATCGGTATCGATGCAGATCGATACCTCGAGGGATATAAGAATATTGACCGATTGCCGTGGGATTTTGTTGATACAGGTGTCGAAAAGCGATACTTGAAAAGTGAGTTTAATAAAGCCTGTGACGGTGTCCTTACGGGCAGCTGTTATTATTACTCTTGTTCGAATTGCGGTGTCTGCTGTAAAGGCCCGGGTGGTCCGCGCATGCCTGGTCATTCGGATAGCAACAGCAGGGCAGCTGATACCAGGAAAGAAATTACGTCTGAAACGAATATTCGGAGTGAGGTTAATCTATCGGGTAACGGTAGAGAACTGCCCGGATATAAGATTATTTTTCAGTTTACAAAGTTGGGTATGTTCCGGTTCATCTCTCATCTTGATCTTCTCGGTGTATTTGTAAAGGCCGGGAGAAGAGCTGGAATACCTTTCAGATATTCAAAAGGGTTTAACCCGAAGCCAAGATTTATACTGCCCTTCCCTCTTGCCCTTGGTATTGAATCAGGTTATGAACTGGGTGAGGTGATACTAGATGGGTCAATAGATACTGAAAATTTTTGTAGGATATATAATGAACGTCTTCCGGAAGAGCTGAAAGTTGTTAGATCAAAGATTTGTAACCATAGAAAATCCATCGCTTCAAATAGTTTTTATCACGACTATGAAATACAGTGTGGGAATGAAGATCTGGGAAAGATAACCAGCGCACTCAGCGGGGTCAGCGAAAGAGCTTCTTTCGGTAAAATACCCGGGCAGCAATATTTTATAAATGGAACTAAGATCTTACTCAGACTGCAGGGTGCCCGGAGCATAAAAAGTGTATTTGAGGTTAACAGCAGGTCCTTTTTAGATCATGATATCAAAAGGACAATGCTGTGGGAATTAAAAAACGGTTCACTTTTACCTTTTTTTTAACAAAAATCTTGACTTTAAATCCGCAGTGCAGTATACTTGTGTTACTTGATTGAGGTTATTAAATGATGAGGGGATAAAGTGCCTTGAGTTTAAAACTAAAGGTTTTTTATCGGATTTATCGTTCTTTGAAAATTAAATAGCAGTAAGGAGAAGAGTGTTTCTCGATTTAAAATCACCAGCTCGTTGAGCTCAATGTTGATAATCAAACATTAAAATATTAATTACGGAGAGTTTGATCCTGGCTCAGAACGAACGCTGGCGGCGTGTCTTAAGCATGCAAGTCGAACGAGAACCCGAAGCTTGCTTCGGGGGGTAGTGGCGAACGGGTGAGTAACACGTGGGTAATCTGCCCTTGGATAGGGGATAGCACTAGGAAACTAGTAGTAATACCGCATATTATCGCTTTTTCATAAGAAAAGGTGATTAAAGGCGCCCTCTGCATATGGTGCCGTCCGAGGATGAGCCCGCGGGCTATTAGCTTGTTGGTGGGGTAATGGCTCACCAAGGCTACGATGGCTAGCCGGCCTGAGAGGGTGTACGGCCACATTGGGACTGAGATACGGCCCAGACTCCTACGGGAGGCAGCAGCTAAGAATATTCCGCAATGGGCGAAAGCCTGACGGAGCGACGCCGCGTGGACGATGAAGGCTTTCGGGTTGTAAAGTCCTTTTACTGGAGAAGAATAAAACCGGTAGTAACTGACCGGTTGATGACGGTATCCAGGGAATAAGCCCCGGCTAATTACGTGCCAGCAGCCGCGGTAATACGTATGGGGCGAGCGTTGTTCGGATTTACTGGGCGTAAAGGGCTTGTAGGTGGTGGATCAAGTCGGGTGTGAAATCTCCGGGCTTAACCCGGAAATTGCATTCGAAACTGATCCGCTTGAGTACCGGAGAGGGAAACGGAATTCCTGGTGTAGGGGTGAAATCTGTAGATATCAGGAAGAACACCGGTGGCGAAGGCGGTTTCCTGGCCGGATACTGACACTGAGGAGCGAAAGCTAGGGGAGCAAACAGGATTAGATACCCTGGTAGTCCTAGCCGTAAACGTTGTGCACTAGGTGTAAGTAGGTTTATCTACTTGTGCCGTAGCTAACGCATTAAGTGCACCGCCTGGGGAGTATGCTCGCAAGGGTGAAACTCAAAGGAATTGACGGGGGCCCGCACAAGCGGTGGAGCATGTGGTTCAATTCGATGATACGCGAAGAACCTTACCAGGGCTTGACATGCTGTCGACGGGAGCAGAGATGTTCCTTTCCTTCGGGACGACTGCACAGGTGCTGCATGGCTGTCGTCAGCTCGTGTCGTGAGATGTTGGGTTAAGTCCCGCAACGAGCGCAACCCTTACTCTTTGTTGCCATCAGGTAATGCTGGGCACTCTAAGAGAACTGCCGGTGACAAACCGGAGGAAGGTGGGGATGACGTCAAGTCCTCATGGCCTTTATGCCCTGGGCTACACACGTGCTACAATGGCCGGTACAAAGAGTTGCAAAGCCGCGAGGTGGAGCCAATCTCAAAAAACCGGTCCCAGTTCGGATTGGAGTCTGAAACTCGACTCCATGAAGGTGGAATCGCTAGTAATCGTGGATCAGCATGCCACGGTGAATACGTTCCCGGGCCTTGTACACACCGCCCGTCACACCACCCGAGTTGGGGATACCCGAAGTCGCTATCCTAACCCTTCGGGGGGGGAGGTGCCGAAGGTATGCTTGGTGAGGGGGGTGAAGTCGTAACAAGGCAGCCGTACCGGAAGGTGTGGCTGGATCACCTCCTTTCTAAGGTGTTTTAAACACTTTGTATGCGGGAAACTGCATACGTCTAAAAATGAGTACAACTCACTTCTTACTGCTATTTAGTGTTCAAAGAAAATAGGGAAAGTTAAGCGGCAGCCGGTCGTGACAAAAGAATAATTATAGCTTGCCATGTATGAACTGGGTAAGTAAAAGAAGATTGGACTTAACGGAATCTTCACGGCCTTGTCAGTGATTTAAGTCAGTTACAAATATAAAAATCCGGCAAGTGATCGAAAACAAGTAGTAAAGTCAGGCTGGTCGACAAGGAAGCGGGAAGGGATGTGGTACTGCCATGCTTGACTTTAAAAAGGTTGTTTTCCAGGGCTACCGGCTTTTTGGCCAGTTTGTTGGGCCTATAGCTCAGTTGGTTAGAGCGCACGCCTGATAAGCGTGAGGTCGGTGGTTCAACTCCACCTAGGCCCAAATTCATTAAGGGCTGAAAGGGGGTGTAGCTCAGCTGGGAGAGCAACTGCCTTGCACGCAGTAGGTCAGGGGTTCAAATCCCCTCACCTCCATACAATAGAAGAACATGCAGGGTAGTTTACAATTAAAAGATATGTTTCACAAGAATATAGCTTCTTGATTTAACATTGTCGAGAAGTAATCGATCTTTGACAATATAAATATCTTATAATACACCGAGACAAAAATGATTGTGCGTCAAATAATAGGATTTTAAATAATATGGTCAAGCGAATAAGGGCGGACGGTGGATGCCTTGGCGCTAACTGGCGATGAAGGTCGTGGTAAGCTGCGATAAGCCCCGGGGAGTTGCAAACAAGCGTTGATCCGGGGGTCACCGAATGGGGAAACCCGATACGGTTAATCCTGTATCACTGTAATCTGAATACATAAGATTGCAGGGCGAAACTGGGGGAATTGAAACATCTTAGTACCCCAAGGAAAAGAAATCAAACAGAGATTCCCTTAGTAGCGGCGAGCGAATGGGGAATAGCCTAAACCTGTGCAGTGTTAAAGGCTGGTTCCGTTGCTGCACGGGTGTAGTAGGGGACGGTTTTCCGGTCGAACCAGAGACCGGGCAAAGTTACAAAATCTCATCTTAAGTGAAAGGCACTGGAAAGGTCTACCAGAGAAGGTGATAGTCCTGTAACTGAAAAGATTGAGGTCTTTGCGACCGTCTTCCTGAGTACCACGGGACACGGGAAACCCTGTGGGAACCCGGGTGGACCACCATCCAAGGCTAAATACATGTTAGCGACCGATAGTGAACAAGTACCGTGAGGGAAAGGTGAAAAGTACCCCGTAAGGGTAGTGAAATAGTACCTGAAACCGTCTGCCTACAAGCAGTGGGAGGGCTATACTCTCGGCTTGCCGAGAGGATGCCTGACTGCGTGGCTTTTGTAGAATCAACCGGCGAGTTACTTGGTGTTGCAAGGTTAAGGTATCGAAATACCGGAGCCGCAGGGAAACCGAGTCTGAATAGGGCGTTAAGTAACATTAAGTAGACCCGAAACCGAGTGATCTACCCATGGCCAGGGTGAAGCTGTGGTAACACACAGTGGAGGCCCGAACCCACTAAGGTTGAAAACTTAGGGGATGAGCTGTGGGTCGGAGTGAAAGGCTAAACAAACTCGGCGATAGCTGGTTCTCCTCGAAATAGCTTTAGGGCTAGCCTTTGGCGATCACTTATGGTGGTAGAGCACTGAATGGACTAGGGCCCTTACCGGGGTACCAAATCCAACCAAACTCCGAATGCCATAAGTTTATAGCCAGGGAGTCAGACTGTGGGGGATAAGCTCCATGGTCAAAAGGGAAACAGCCCAGACCATCGTCTAAGGTCCCAAAATATACGCTCAGTGGGAAAGGAAGTGGAATTGCAAAGACAGCCAGGAGGTTGGCTTAGAGGCAGCCATCCTTGAAAGAATGCGTAACAGCTCACTGGTCGAGTAATTCTGCGCCGAAGATGTAACGGGGCTAAGCGTATTACCGAAGACATGGGTGCTTTCCGTTTGAGGACGGAAGGCGCGGTAGGGGAGCGTTCTGTAAGCCTGTGAAGGTCGACCGTGAGGACGACTGGAGGTATCAGAAGTGAGAATGCCGGTATGAGTAACGATAAATCGGGTGAAAAACCCGATCGCCGAAAACCTAAGGTTTCCTGGGTAAAGCTAATCTGCCCAGGGTTAGTCGGCCCCTAAGGCGAGGCTGAAAAGCGTAGTCGATGGGAAACAGGTTCATATTCCTGTACCACCTTTGTAGCGTTCCACGTGATGGGATGACGCAGGAGGGGAAATCGGGCGGGGCGTTGGTCGTCCCCGTTTAAGCCTGTAGGCTGGCAGTTCAGGAAAATCCGGGCTGCCATAAGCTGAGGGGTGAATAAGAGCCAAGCTACGGTGAGGCGAATTCGATGGAACCACACTGCCAGGAAATAATCTCTAAGCGAGTTATAAGGGTGACCGTACCAAAACCGACACAGGTAGGTGAGGTGAGAATCCTAAGGCGCTCGAGAAAACCCTTGTTAAGGAACTCGGCAAAATGCCTCCGTAACTTCGGGAGAAGGGGGGCCTGGTCCGGTCAATCCCCTTGCGGGTTCTAGCTGGATCAGGTTGCAGAGAAATGGCCCAGGCGACTGTTTACCAAAAACATATGTCTCTGCTAAGTCGCAAGACGACGTATAGGGACTGACACCTGCCCGGTGCTGGAAGGTTAAGGAAAGCGGTTAAGACGATTTCGGTCGTCTGAAGCTGCGAACTGAAGCCCCAGTAAACGGCGGCCGTAACTATA
>SDBV01004751.1_pt1 | contig 19370 bp, 27 predicted proteins | sample 2277081 | NCBI WGS metagenome assembly SDBV01 (sample SAMN10402039, study PRJNA504765) | marine sediment metagenome | isolation source: marine sediment core GS10_PC15, 223 cmbsf | place: Arctic Ocean: Southern Knipovich Ridge | collected 2010
TGACATGGCCCGTGGTAATCTGAGCTGGGGGAATTTCCTGGTGCTGGCGGGGTCTAAAGGGACAGGTAAGACCCACCTGGCCCTGGCTATTGGCTGGGAATGGTTCGATGATGGGTTCAACGTCCTCTTTACCCGGGTTGACGACCTGGTAGATTGGCTGCGCCAGGGTTATGACGATAACACTTACCACAAGCGATTTGACTCTATACGCCGGCGCCATTTGCTTGTCCTCGATGACCTGGGCACTGAGCAAGCCAAAGACTGGGCCGGGGAGAGGCTGGACCGCATTATTGACTGGCGCTATATCAACCGACTGCCGCTGGTAGTGACCACTAATGCCAAGAGCGAAGACCTGGCGGAGCGGGTGGCCAGTCGGCTCTCTGACCATGCTTGCAGCCTGATTGTCCAGATAGATGCCCCCGATTTCCGCACGGAGAAGTGACATGTCAGGCAAGAGAGCACTGGAAAGGGCTGAGAAAATAGCTGAGGCGGTGATTGAGAAGGTCTCTCCCTACTGCGAGATTGAGGTGGCCGGCAGCGTCAGGAGAAAGCGTCCCTGGGTGAAGGACATTGATTTCGTTCTGATCCCCTCTGACTCCTGGAGGCTGCATAATGAGATAATGCAGCTAGCCCAGGGCAAGGCTAAAGCCAGTGGCGCCAAGCTCATGCGCGTTATGTGGGGCGAGGTTCAGCTGGACTTCTACTTCGCCACCCGGGAAACCTGGGCAACGATTCTGCTTATCAGGACCGGCTCCACGGAGAATAATATTCGCCTCTGCTCGAGGGCGAAGGAGTTGGGCTGGCACTTGCATGCCGACGGATCCGGGCTGTTTAACGAGAAGGGCGAGAGGATCGCCGGCGATTCGGAGATATCGATTTATAATGCTCTTGGCTTGCGTTGGCAGCGGCCGGAGGAAAGGGGGTAAAGATGGCAAGGACAGTCGACGTAGACAATACCAGGAGAGAGATTCGACATACCTTTTTGCTCTGGGATATTGATCCCTCTGAATTTGAAATTCTCTGGGAAGAAGATAGGAGCTCGGGGAGGATAATCCGGAAACCAGGCGCCAGGGTCAGATACATGAGGAATGGACAATGGCAGGAGATAGCTTGCTTTGGCTTCCCTAACCGGGCTGAGAATTTGAGGCAGTGCTTCCTGTTGCTTGAGAGATTGCGAATTGCAGAGCAGCACGGGGTACAATACCAGGGGCTCACTTTCACTAAGGACATAGCCACAACAACCGGGGAGACAGCCAGGCGGGAGTCGCTCATGGATGCCTACGATATCCTGGGGGTTAGCCCCGACGACCCCGTAGACTTAATTAAAGATGTTTTCAGGCGTAAGTCGATGTATTACCACCCGGATAAAGAGGGCGGCACTAATGAGAAGTTTAAGAGGCTCAACAAAGCTTACGAGCTAATATGTGAGTCGAGGGGGATAAAGTGAGTAGGGCTAGAGAGCTCGCGGAGGATCTGGCTCGGCATCTGCAGCAACCAGGCGGTTGGATGGTGTGGGTCAATATGCCTATGGGGTCCGTCATGTTCAGTATAAATACGCTGAAGAAATAGCCGCTCTCACCAATATCTTAATGCGGGTTTTCCGGGGCGACAGCTACCAGGTGGTCCCGAAGCTGAGGAAAATCATTGAAAAGTTAGAGGTAAAAGGGAGGTAAGGCCATGAATCCATATCCTGAGTTGTTTCCGGGAGACGTTTTCGGTATCAAGGGGAGAGGGATATCAGGCTGGGCATGCCGGCATCTCATAACCCCACCAACCGACCGTTTCCATTTCGGAGTGGTGGGAGACTACCTGCCCTGGGACGACGACTATGTTATCCTCGAGTCTATTGGGAAGGGGATAGCCGTAGGCCGGCTCTCCTTCTATAAACCAGAGGATGTTGAGATCTATCGCGTGGTCTTGGTGGGTCAAACTCCTGATCAAAGGCTTGGGAAGCTGGGAACAGAGCTCCGCAAGAGGGCGGCTGCCGAACTCACCAGGGCTGGCAGGGCCCGCTACGATTATATTCTCATCGCCCAGATAGCCTTTGGCGCCCTGTCTCTGCTACTTAGAGGAAAACTACCGCCCTGGAGACCCGAGCAATTCCCTTATGGAAGAGACAGGAAGTATATCTGCACTGAAGCAGCGGCTTATTGCTGGCGAGCAGTGGGCCATCCTATCATCCCACCGGGTGTTGTACCGCTACCGGCGGGCTTCGCCCAAGCTCTCCAGGAAGGAAGGATACGTAAGATTTTCCCAGGCGGGGAATCAGCCCCCTAAAAATCCTGCCCGAGGGTTTTAACAAGTTTCCAGCCACCCTCAGGTGTCCCCAGATACATATATACCCTCAAATCAGTAAACGCCCTATGGTTGGTAATGCTCATATAATAATCTACCCCGCCACCAGGATAAGGGCTTTTAGGAAGTGTTTTTCTGATTTCGTATATCTCACGAGAAGTGCCAGGCCTTTCAATGGCGTAAGAGCCACTACTACCCTCTTCCCGACTTTGAACAAATGGATATGCAATATCACCCCTGTATGCCTTAAACAACACAGGAATCCCTGTATAGTATTTGCTGGAATAGTTCAAAGTCATAGCACGCCAGGTGCCGTTCTCATTGTAGCCCATGGCAGTCCCGCCATCGGTAGCATACCTGTCAGGAGGAACTATCGCAGCCAGATGAATGTCCAGTGTGCTAGGGCCTGCTGGAACATTCACTTCACCCTCAACTGGCTCGTATCCAGTTTTCCTTGCCTTAATAATATAAACTCCAGGTACGAGAAAGAATTGGTATCGCCCATTATGGTCGGTGTGACCACTATAACCGGGTATCTCAGTAACACCGAATTGATTAACTATGCTAAATGTTGCTACCACCTCAACTACAGCATCCTCAAGCGGAGTATTGGTGCCAGAGGCGAAAACAGTGCCGCTTAAGGTACCAGTCGGTTCCCATGGCTCCGGTTCAGGCTCAATAAGTTCCACTACTATATCCTCTTTGGTTTTATAGGCAAGGAAGCGCATGCCTTCAGTGAAGACGTCAATATATCCATGATAGCTTCCTTCTGAGGGCATAGCAATTGGGAGACTCACGTTCTGTCTAGCCCCGGTGGAGACAAAAGGTATCCTATCTGATGAAGCCGCCTTCGTCAGCTCATCTGGCCCCAGGAATAGCTCAGCCTCGCAGTTCATGCCGGCAGGTTTGGCCGTTATCGGGGCTATGGCAGTCTTGGCTTCACCCGGTGCAAATTGTGGCATTTTAGCTCCTTTTTTACCAGGTTATTGGACCTATTGAGCCAGCCGGCACAATCACATCCTCCTTGGCCTTGTAGGCCAGAAATCTGTGGCCGGCGGTGAAGACATCGATATAGACGTGATACGCTTCACCCCCCGGGCTTGGCATAGTAACGGGCAGGCTTACCGATTGGGAAGCTCCTGTAGAAGTGAAGGGGTTTTTCCCTGAGCTGGCCACCTTTGTTGTGTCGTTAGGACCAAGGAAGAGTTCAGCCTCACAAGCTAATCCTGAGGGGCTGACTGTGATGGGCACCACCGCGATCCGCGATACCCCGGGTAGCATTACCGGGTCTTCCATATCTACCGAGAGCCTGTCTGGTTCTTTACCCTTAACCTTTTTGAAGTCCATAGTTGGTTTCCTTAAAAATCATTCCCAGGTTATCTCAATTTCCTCTCGTTCCTCTGGGGGCCCGCTAACAAAGTTAGCGGTGACTTCTTTGTCTCTATCCATCAAAATATTGACCGTGGGGCTAGTGCCCGCGGCATCGCCGCTCCAGTGGTCGAAGACAGCCCCGGTGTCAGGGACCGCGGTGAGGGTGACCGTAGTGCCTGCCTCGTAATCCCCGCTGCCTGGCGTCACGGTGCCGTTGCCCACTCTAAAAACAGTGAGGCGATAGGTACCTGGCGGCTTCTCCTCGTACCACGGCCAATATATTACTAAAAAACGTGGTAGCGGAGGTCCCATATCCGGCGGCATGGGCAACAAGTCTTCTAAGCTAAACTCAGCCACGTCACACCTCCTTGTTATTAATCAGATACGTACTCAGGATGGCGATGGACTCCTGGACACTGAGCCCCTTCTCATCAGCCATCTGGGATATGGCTTCCATGCCAAGATACTTGACTACCAGCCACCCGGAGGCAATAGCTTCACTTTTATTGCAGTTCTCAACTATGGCCAGGTTCTTGGAGATTTGGCATATCTCTGCTTTCAGGTGATCAGGTATGAGGTCTTCGCCCTCTTCCCTGAGCTTATAGGCGCTTTGGTGCTCGGCGAGGTCCGGCCTGTTACGCAGAGCGTCAACCACATAGATATCCCACAGGGTCTTAGTCATGAGGGCGGTTTCTGACGGCGGGTACTGAGACAGGAGTCGGGCTATATCCTTTAGCTTGGAATCCACGCCCCCCTTCCAGACACCCAGCAGATAAACTAAGCCGACTATTGAGATAACCCCCGATACTGCTCCGATGATGGCAAAAAGGTCCATTTATTCCTCCTTGTTTTCTTTTCGCTAAAGATATTTGGGATATTCAGACCGGTGAGCGATTTCAGGGCAGCCAGAATCCCCGCCGAGTATACTGCCACTAAACCGGCGTAGACGGCGATTACCACGGCAGTCCATTCACCGATGGCGTATGCCAGCATAGCCACAACCATATAGGCGATGAGGGGCACTACTCGGGTGGACACGAAATCTCCCACCTTTCTGAAGGTAAAGACTCCTTTACTAATAGCGGCGATGATTGACAGGATGACATTTGTCGCCATGAGTGCTACCAGTGCAATCACTTCCGCCCCGGTAATGACATCTATGATAACTTGCCCTATCTCCATCTCATACTTCCTCCTTAATCATTGCCTTATCAAGGTGCCAGTGGATACAGCGTAGCTCGTTTAGTATTAGTATGAGAGCAGACTCCTCCTCAGACACATTCTGCGTCTTTGCATACCCTTCTACGGAGCCACGGGTTCCTTCTACTACCTCAATCATAGTCTTGGGATGTTCTATTTCTTTATCTCCGTTATCAGCCATGTTCTCCTCCTACGCTTTCATGATGAAGGCTGCCTGGTAGTAAGCCGGCCTGCCCTCATCTGTACTCCATGGATTATGGATATGACCGCCAGGGTCTGTCAAGGCCTGGTTGTTATGGTCGTTTTCATTATTGTAGGTATGGGAGTGGTTACCTGCAGAGTTTTCCCAAGCTCTGCTTTGTCCGCCAGCATTGATGGAGCGATTTGCCCAAGCATGAACGTGAGCGCCGAGGGTGTCGGTGGCGGCGTGCTGATGAGCGCCAGCAGAAGTCTGTGAATGCCCTGTATGGGCGCCTGCGTTTTGGTCAGTGTGAGTGTGTGTATCAGACCCTCCCCCACCACCAGGGTCTACCCCAGCGTTTGAACCCCGTAAGAACTTAGCCCTCAATTCTGGACGACCACCCCCGCCATCACATAGGTCGTATCCAACAGGAATATTAACCAGAAGGCCTGTCCAGATAAGTACCCCACTGGTGGGGATTTCCGTTGCTCCTCCGTCATTGATGATATAAGCCACGTCATAGTAAGCCGGTAGTGAAGAGGCTGCATTAACGGTATGCGCGTGGGCGCCGTCATTACCCATGGCGTTATGGGTATGGGAGCCGGTGCTATTGCTTTCCGCATGAGTGTGGTCGCCAGCTCCCAAGTCGTCTTGCATACTCGATGTATTACTATCTGTACTGCCGATATACAGACCAACATGGCTATGTGTCCAGGTATAAGCCGAGAAGGTATGAGTATGAGTTCCGCCGGCATTCATCGTATGGCTATGCGCGGCATGGGCAGTTTCAGTGTGTAGATGAGTGGCCCCACCGCCGACATTACCCGGATTAGTGATAGCAGTATTTACCCCTCTAACAAACGTAGAGCGCAGGTCGGGTCTAGCGCCTCCACCATCACATAAACTCCACCCGGCAGGAATACCCACTATAGTCCCGGTCCAGATAATTACGATGTCGGCTGCTACCAACGCACCCGCTGCGGCTTGGATGTAAGCAACTTCATAAAAAGGAGGTCGCCCGTCATCGGTGCTTATAGGATGGGTATGGTTGGCCTCGGAATCCATGGTGTGTGTATGATTGGCTGAATTATTGGTTGTATGTTGGTGAGCACCGACTAAAATAGCTGTACGAGGGTCACTATCTCTGGAACTTCCCGTTGCATTAGTAGAACCTAAGGCACCATGCCAGTGTCCTCCGGCGCTATTGACCGTGTGTTGGTGCTGCCGGTTTCCTGCTGTATGAGTATGGGTGCCATTTGTCGTCATGGAAGCGTGGGTATGAGTATCGGCACCACCAGTAGCACCAGGGTCTGTGGCGGCAGGAGCACCTCTGATAAATTTGGCGACAAGATTAGGAGTAGTGCCTCCCCCATCACACAGGTTCCAGTTGGCCGGTATAGTTACTAGGGTGCCACTCCACATAGCAATAGCATCTAATGGAACAGGCGGCCCCCCACCTCCTCCACCAATACTCCTGCCCTGATATAGTATGTGGCGCCCTACTGTCATTTAATCCACCTTTACATCGTATAGACCAGCACTAACACAAAGCTGGTGGTATAGTTCACGGCGCCTGCATCATCGCTGTCTACCTGGAAGCGGAAGTCGTAGGTGGCACCAGATGTTGCGACCAGTGCGGTAACATCTACTGCAACAGCCAGTCCATCAGCTGCACCGTCAAGGTTCACCATACCAAGTGATTGCGCAGCGGTTAGGTCAAGCAGGTCTCCGTAACCACCACCGTCAATCTGTCCTTGAACTTTCAGGTCAACATGATGAGTATTGGCCGCTTGATTAGCTGCGTGAATTGAGGCTATCAATATGGCTCTCACTCTGGTTGAGCCTGTAGGGAAGGTAGGTATGATTTGTCCCGCAGTAAGAGCAACGGCAGCAGCATTGGCTACCTGTTGCACTACTGCTGTGGTGCACCATTCAGTTTCATGTTCAACATTGGGAAGCTGGTCAGTCTCAGTCCTGATATCCACAGCGATAGCTGTTAAGGCAGCTACCTCTGCCGGCACAAACCTGAATGTGACTATCTTGTAGGGGACACCTGCCGGTATAGCTGCGGCTACCCCTTTATAGGCACCAGCCAGTGTTACCTCACCAGTAACATTATTAAAGGCGGTAATATCCATAGAATCAACATTGTTAAAGTCGCCTGGATATACCACCATGAGCATACTGATAAAGCTATTGGCACCGATACCTATAAGGCCAGAGTCTATAATTGAGTTACCAGCACCGGCACCAGCACCAGTAGTGGTGCCTTCTCTCGCTACAGACGCTTGGAATAGTGCTAATAGCTCGTCTAATGGCGGTCTTGGTGTCAAATTACACCCCCACCGTTGCGATTACTTCAACATCGGTTACCGCCTGAGCCGCATCCAGGTTCTCGACTAGAACCTTTACATACATTGGACTGGTATCATAGTGATTTGTTTCCCTGAGTACACCGTCAGCTGCAAAGGCAGGATTCCAAACATCCCAATCCTCAGTATCATAATCCGCCCCATCTATCGAGTAGACATCGTTGGTATTCCACTGGTCGGTGACACCACCAGCCAGAGCAGCGACGGTAACAGTGGTTTCTGTATTTGCGGTAACCACACCAGAGCTACCATCGGTTACGTTCTCTATAGTTAAGCCTACCAACTCATTGACTATAAAGTGGGCGTTGGCATCGGTCATAATAGTAAGGCTTGCTACTGCCGTATGGATTCCGGTAGCATCGTCGGTTGGAGAAGTTCTCACATGGATTCTTATACCTAGAACGGCAGCAGCATTATATCTGGCCTTAATTGTGAGAGCTAGAGTGTCAGGCCCACCACTCAGGTCAACGGCAGCACAGTCATCCAGACCTGTTGTTGTAGCTAAGGCTATAATCGCCTCATCCAGTATAGTAGTGGCTGTCTTAACACCTGGACTGGTATCAACCGGCAGCGGGTTAGCCGCCGATATATCAGCACCGCCACCAAAGACGGCTCGTAATAATCTCCTGGCTACTGCTTCAAGCATTTACCTTGTCCCCCTGAACTTTGAGAAGTCATAATATATATTTAACTTTCCACATGCTGGACATATCCATCGTATTGTCTGTTGCGGAACAACCTCTTGGTATCCACAGAATTTACATCTTACCGTCTTTGTTGTTGGCAAAGGTGGTGTGCCCACTGCCTCCAATATACCAATAAGTTCTAGTTGCCCTCTAAAGTTACCACCTCCTACATTTTCCGCTGTAGCATCTATTGTATGTGCCGCTGCTCCAGTGGGGTCAATTAGCTCTGTAGAGAGACCAACGACCTGGTTTTCATAATACACACCACCTGAGGGAAAAATGCCAAATGGTAAAGCTAGAAAGGTGTCCAAATATCCCCACGTTTCAACATCCTCAGTCCCTGATTCACTTCCCGATATAAGAGACAAAATATAGCCTTGAGGAATGGTAAATGGTAGTGCAAGGCCGGTGCTCTGGTCTATGTAATGTGCAGGTGCTCCTGGTACCAAGGCGGGAAATACCCAACTAAATGGCGACGGTATATCGGAAAAGACCAAGCCAAACACTACTAAGGTTTGGTTAAAGCCCAAAGTTACTCCTCTTCTTTCTCTTGCGGCAGTAACAATTCTGGTATAATCAGGCTTGCCTACGCCTGTTTGTGTAACTACAAAAGTTTCTGATACTCTCATGCTGCACCCTCCAGGGTTACAGTTACGGTGATGTTGTGAGGGTTTGCGCCGTCTCTGTTGCGCATCTCAACCCAGATTGTCTCCTGGTCGTTTACCCACTCGTTAAATGGGTAGGCTGGGGTAGCGTCGTTGAGGGACAAAAAGCCTTCGTCCGGGCAAAACTGCACAACGCCGTGTCCTACCCGCACGTCGACAAGGGCATCGCATCCATCCGGCCAGTGCATATCAATCCGCTTAATACGCCCGCTAAAAGGTGCGTTTTCCTCTAAGATAACTCCTGAGCCGGCTGCCCCGGCTATTGCCAGCGTATAGGCGAAAGGTATCTGCTCTATCTTCAGTCCAGGCATGGCTACCCCCTCCGGAAATTCTAGTGTCCTGATTGTGTATTCCAGCTTCCCGACCTCTTCAGCGAGGTCAGTCACCTTCGGGCTTAACTCAGCCTCTAGCTCCTCCACTTTGGGACCAAGGTAATCAAGGCGCGTGGCCAATCCGGCCAGCGGCCCGATAGCACGCTCGAGTACTGGAATCTTCTCCAAAAGCTCCTCATATTCTCCCAATTCAGTCTCCTTATTTAAAAGGGGAAGAGGAGGTTTGTTTACCCCTTCTTCCCCTCTTTGAGCAGCTAAGGGGTTTCCTCTCGCTGCTAGACTACAACGAAATGTTATCCCTTCTTCCTGGATACCTTTTCCCTTACAGCTGGGGCTGGGGGCCCGGCTTCCTCCTCAGAAGTCTCTACTGCCACTTCTTCGGAAACCCCTTCTCCCGCCTCGGCTACCTCTTCCTCCTCCGGAGTCTCCTCTTCGGGGATATAACCCTCTGGCAGGTAAGCCATGGGGTTCGCCTCCACCTCCGCTATCTGCCCGGGAGTAAGGTCCTCAACATTCTTAGCCAGATGGTATGCCCTGTTCTTAAGGGCATCCTCAAGTACAGTACCCATGTTTCCTCCTTATCTGAGCTGGACGCACATCACGTAATCAAACGAGATCGTCTCAGCCGCAGCAGCTCCAGCCTTAACAGCGATCGCCGGCATAAGACCGTTTGTCGGGATATTGCCGGTGGCGATGAGCGCGCCGACCGCGACCCTATCAATGTAGCACTGGACACTGGTGGTGCCGTCGACATAGAAGCCGAGCGTGTGCCAGGCGGCAGTTACCGCTATACCGAGGTCGACCCTGGCCTGGGTGGTGGCATTGTCCCCGATAGAGTACCAGTTCGGCACGCCATCGTAGCAAAGGAGGCCAATTATGTCCGGGTTGGTCAGAGGAACCGCACCAGCATCCTCCAGGATATCGTCATTGACCGGGTTGATCAGGCCCACAAAGTAATTGGACTGCGCACCGACCTCGCCGGCATAAATCCTCGCCTCGAACCAGATGTGCTTATCGGGCGCGGGGTGGAAGATTCCGCCACCACCAAGAGCGCCCAGGATTATCTGGCCGGTGTCCTCATCATTCCCGGCGCAGGTGATAATACCTACACCGCCGGCAACATCAGCCTGGGCAAGGGAAGCGGCCGAACCGGCCAAAGCTCTCGCCTGATAGAAGTCCCATCCCATCGAGTTGCCGCCGAAAGCCAGCTGCTCTAAACTGGCGAAGTCCTCGAAGATTCCGTAGGCCTCCATGGTTCCCGGAATCAGGACATTGGGAACAGGTCCCCAGTTCGGCACATTGCCGATCCTGAGCCTCCGTCCATCGATATAACCAGGTGCTCTATCTGCCATATTATTCTCCTTATCTCAGCTGGGCGCACATGACGTAGTCGAACTCAATGGTCTCTGCTACGCCGGACCCATCCTTAACGGCGATCGCCGGCATCAGACCGGTTGCCGGGATATTGGCAGTGGCTATGGCTCCAGCGGCAATTATAGCCCGGTCGTAGTAGACCACGACGTTAGTGGTCCCGTTGACGTAGAAGCCGAGAGTGTGCCAGGCGTCGGCCACAATACAGGTTGCACCGAGAGGGTTCATGAGCTCGGCACCGCCATTGTCGCCGACAAACGACCAGTTGGCCTCAGCGACTACATCTCTTTTCACGAAGCCCAGCATGTCATTATTCGGGAGCGCAGCTCCGTTATCGGCCAGGATAGCGGCGTTGACCGGGTCGATCAGGCCGACAAAGTAATTAGTCTCGGCGAATGCACCGACCACGCCGGCACGAATCCTCGCCTCAAACCATAGATGCTTACCGGGTGCCAGGTGGAAGCCCCCACCGCCTCCAAGAGCGCCCAGGATTATCTGGCCGCTATCGTTGTCGGTGCCTCCGCAGGTGATAATACCTACACCGCCGACCTCATTAGCCTGGGTAAGGACAGCCGCGTTCTGAATCCAGTACTCCCAGTCATGCGAGTTGCCTCCGATATTCAGCTGCTCTACCCCGAGAAACTCCTCGAAGATGCCGTAGGCTTCCATAGAGCCGGGTACCAACATGCCGGGGACAGTTCCCCAGGCCGGCATACCACCGACTCTGATTCTCCTTCCATCAATGAAACCAATTTTTTTCATGATCCTTCATTCCTCCTTATCTGAGCTGGACGCACATAATGTAGTCCACGCCTATGCTCTCCAGGCTGGCATCCCCTGCCTTAAAGAAGATAACCGGCATCAGCCCGGTTACCGGGATCTCGGCGGTGTCTACTTGACCGGCGGCGATTATCACCCTGTCGATATAGACGTCAACTCGGGTAACGCCTACTACGTGGAAGCCGAAGGTGTGGAAGACACCGGGGTCTTGAGCAATAAGCAGATCATTGGTATCAACAGCAGCGCCTTGAGTGCCTTCAAATGTCCAGTTCGGCGCGGCTACGGCTCCTGTATCCAGGATTTGGAAACAAAGGTGATTGTTGACACGGTTACCGCCATTATCTAAGATAAGTTCGGTAGCCCCGGCTGGGTCCTGAAGCCCGAAGAAGTAATTGGGGTTATCGCCAGTCTTGGTGGTCCTCACCCTGGCCTCGAACCAGATATCCTTGCCTGCTGCTGGGACGAAAGCGCCGCCCGCACCGTCACCCAGGGTAATCTGCGCCGTGTCATTATCACCGGCAGCCACTTGATTCGCCAGGTTCACTATGCCGCCCGGTTCGGCGTCCTCTATTGACAGTAGCGAGTTCGTCTGGTCGAATAACCACCCTGGGATAGTGATACCACCGGCAAGCTCAGTGATGAGATAGAAGTCCTCGAATATGCCATAGGCTTCCATAGCGCCGGGTATCAGTACGTCGGGGACAGCACCCCAGACCGGCACGCCACCGACTCTTGTTCTCCGTCCATCGATATAACCAGGTTGTCTATCTGACATAATATCCTCCTTATCTCAGCTGGACGCACATGACGTAGTCCACGCTTAGAACCTCTGCGCTGCCATCCCCAGCCTTGACGAAGAAGACTGGCATCAGGCCGATGCCGTCCGGGATGCTGGCGACGCCAACTTCCCCGGCGGCGATTAGCACCCTGTCGATATAGACGTCAACTCGGGTAGCACCTACTACGTGGAAGCCGAAGGTGTGGAAGACACCGGGGTCTTGAGCGATAGCCAGGCCATTGATGTCAGGGACACCGCTATCATCGCCTTCGAATGTCCAGTCCGGCGCGGGTGCGGATGTTGTATCCATGATTTGGAAACAAAGGTGATTATCAAGTCTAGCGCCACCGGTATCCTGGATGTACTCATTTGCGGGGGGAGCAGCAACAACTGCTGGGTCCTGAAGCCCGAAGAAATAATTGGGGTTATTACCAGTCTTGGTGGTCTTCACCCTGGCCTCGTACCAGATATCCTTGCCTGCTGCTGGGACGAATATGCCGCCAGCGCCGTCACCCAGGGTAAGCTGTCCGGTGTCCTCGTTGGCACCACCAGTCGTCAGAAGAACTGCCCCACCGGGAATAGCGTCCTCTATGGAAAATAATGTGGCAGTTACGTCTAACAGCCATCCCACACCACTGATACCAGCGGCGAGCTCGGTGCTGCCAAGAAACTCCTCGAAGATGCCGAAGGCTTCCATGCTGCCGGGTGTCAGGACGTCGGGGACAGCACCCCAGACCGGCACGCCACCGACTCTTGTTCTCCGTCCATCGATATAACCAGGTTGTCTATGCATGATTCACTCCTCTGAGCTACTTCCCCTATATTTTCCCTTTCGGGAAGGGGCATACTTTACCTCGGTGTAGCCCTTACCTAGATAGCCAGTTCAGGGAACTGGCAACCATTACGCACTGTCCTCGTACTCCAAAAGTAGTGAGGCATTGCCGGTCCCGACTGCCCGCATGCTCATACCTACTGTTGCAGAGGTTGAACCCTCAATGATGTAAAGGGGGAGAGCGTCCTCCTTCAGCTCATCAGGGTCGACATAGGTTTCATCAGCAACTGCAAGTCGGAACTGGTCTACCACCACCGCTGCCGCAATCCCAAGCTGGCTTTTGAGTTCTACCAGATTGGGCGCTCCGGAATCATCTTGAACCTTCACCCGGTAGATGTAGCGGCGCATATTAACCGGGACATCTGAGCCGATGTCAGCCTCGGCAGCAGTTACTGCGTATCTTTCGCTCTGTAGTCCTCTCTTATCTACCATCAGCTACCCTCCTCCATGATCTCCTTGGAGTACTCAAGCAAGGGCTTACCAACCAGGTCGTTGAGCCAATCGGGGATTCTCGCTGGCTGCGGGTCGATACCGCCCATCGTATGCAACAGCCCTCGGCGCTTGAGGGTGAGGATATCCTTGAGAAGGTCACGGTTCTTTATAATCGCGTAGGAGTATCTCATCACGTCGAAATTGAGCATCACGTTGTCCATGGCGTCAAGTAGCGGGTTATAGCAGTTAAAGGCGGGGTAAAGCTCATGAACGGTGAATATCTGGCTCTTCAGTGCGAAGGGTCCGTCGAAGGGGCTCATCTCTCCATCGATGTAGCCGACAACGCCGGTGATGGTTCGCTGGACGGCAACGAGGTTCCCCCGTTCCTGCCTGGTGGGGTACTGGAAGAAGACCCGGGCCTTTGGCTTGTTGACTCCGTAGAAGCTGTGATAAATCCATTGTTCTTCCGGAGGCATCAGGTAACGCCTGGGTCCGGCATCGGTTATCTCATCCCAAGCGGCGAGATTGGATGTGGCAGCCACCGCGCCAAGAGAGTAGGGCTTGACATTGGATGGCTCCCAGCCAAGGATCCTAAAGGCAACCCACCCTTGAGCGAACTGGAGAGCCAGGAGATAGCCTTCCTTTAGCCAGTAATTCTCATGGCTCTCCTTTAAAACAGCCGTTAATGGCATAACAACCTCCTCCTCCTCTTATGTTAAAAGAGAAGGTTTTTTTCAACTTACCAAGCCGCGAAGGCTGTAGCCTTGATGAAGCGGCCCATGCCGACTACCAGGCCACCGAGCCTCAGGATTTCATTTCCGGTTTGCCCCTCAAGCTCGACCTCCAGCTCATCCTCGGGCAGAACGATCTTGGTGGGGATCGGGAATACCGCCACGCCATTCTCGTTGTCGCCAAGCATGATGTCGCTGACATCTTCCGGGATCAGGTCCTGGCGCCCGATTACGAAGTGGATGGTTCGGACGAACGGGGTCGGTGTTATCTCACTGGTCAAGTGAGTGATGATTAGACCGAAGTCCTCGTGAAGCGCGTAGCCCGTACCCGCCGCTCCCCCGTCAAGCCACCTGTCCCAGGTACCCATGGCAGTCAGGGCGATGGTCCAGTTCAGATTCCTGACGTTGTTGACCTTGGTGTAGCCCGGTCTGATGAACCCCATGCCGATCTCGGCATCGCTCGGGTTCATGCCGCGGAACTTGCGCCGTTCCAGTTTCTCCTTGATGGCCATGATGCCCGCAATAATGGTGTCGGCGCGCTCCTCGAAGATTCTCCTCACCTGGCTGTCGGTGGTGCTCATCAGTTTATTGAAGTTGTCCTCGAGAATGGCCTGCTCTTCTGAATCCAGTGAGGCCATTGTAAGTGTCTGGCCGTAGAGGTTGATCTCCTTTTTACTGAGTGAAGACAGCCCTGCAATTCTCATGTTTTCCTCCTTAAGATAGGGGTTTTTATCCCTCTTATGATAAAATTTCCTTTCCCAGCGGCTTTCTGACTGCCGCTGGCGGTGGCGCGGGCACCTCCCTTAGCTCTACATCGGTGACGAACCGCCGCCCCAGCTCAGGCATCCCTGGAAGCCCGGGAAATTCGGGTACTGCCGGCAGGTTGGGGAGCTCCATCGGGAAGTCGGGAAGGGCAGGCATCTTACCGGTGATATCCAGCAGCGTGGTAGATATTTTCGGTGCTCCAACAGGCAGCTTTGCCTCTATCGCTGCTGGGAGCGCGGTAGCAGCGGTCAAAAGTTCCTTTGGATTCTTGTACGACATAATCTCCTCCTTACCTTAAGAGATTCTCTTCAGGTTTACCCGGTGATTTTCTTCAGGTTGGTCTCGACACCTTCAGCGGTGTCCATCGCGGCCTTGCCAATGCCCTTAAAGAAGGCCAGACCATCGGCTATCGTGTGGCTGATTCCGTTTAATGCTACGGAGACTATCACGCCGGGGTCTTCTGGAGCCTTCTTGAGAGTGTCCATATTTGCCTTGACGTGGCCGGCGAAGCTGTCAACCGCGGTGGCGGCATTTCCCAGTGCCCGAACTGGACCCTCGGCTAGCTCGATGGCACCTCCAACTGCGGCACTGACAATATCCTTTGGATCTGGGAGCTTATTATTAGGCATATCGCCCTCCTTTTACTCTAGGGGTAGCAACCCTCGCTAAAAGGGGACGGGGCAAGCGTCCAGACCTTCCAACGAAGGTTGCTTGCCCCGTCTTTTGGCGGATAGTTGCTGATGTAAAGAGAAAAGGCGGTCAGCCAAAACTCTTCGTTTCAGCAACTGACCGCCCTTTTAGAATCCGACTTAATTGTGTAGTAAATTTCAGGGTTTGTCAAGCCCGTTTCTACTTCTTTTTTAAAAGCATCACCTCCTTAACCTCGAAATATTGGAATAAGTATCGGCGGGGGAGGTATGGGCAGAGTAATTTTTGGCCTTGCCCTCACCCGCGCCTCAGGGTTGCCCAGTAACCTGGCGTTCTTTCTATTAAAGCTAATGCACGACCTTATTAAGTCATCCTCCTCCACCTCGGCGTTTCGAGCTAAATCCTCAATTAGCAGGTTGAAGGCTTCTCCAGTGGGCTTGCCGTCCAGGACAGAATTTACGCAGCTGGTGAGGGGCATCATCACGGTTGCCGCCAGCTTATCACTCCAGGGTGTCGATGCCAGGTCACTATCCATTACCCAGACCAGGTCCTCCTTGAAACCTATATAGCTGGAAGCCCCGGCCTGTATTATTGCCGGACCTAATTCCTTCGCGGTTTCACAGGAAATCAGAATTACCACCTTACCCTTGACGTCGGGTATCGAAAGGGTATCCATGATAACCTGGTCATTATGGCCACTAAAGGTGGTCGGATCGCCATGCCCGACCCCAATAATGGTGTCGCCTATGGTCAGCATCTGGAAGGGCTGCCTGCGGGACAGCGGGCCAACGAGCTGGGGTGGTGCTGACCGTGGTACGACGTAGCGAATCAGGAAGCCGCTGGCTGACCTCGTGGGCAAATCATATAGAGGTAAAGTTAGCACTTAGCCCTCCTCTACAATTTCTCTCATGTGCTCGAAAAAGGCTGGATTTCGCTCTAGCTCATCTGGTATCTTATCCAGGGGGACAGCAGTTGGATAGGGCTTTTTATAGCCCAAGCTCACCAGCGTCGGTTTTGACTGGCTTCCCTGAGCCAGCCTGACTACCTGGTACCTCCTGAAGGCCTCGGCAGCCTCTTTTCTGGTCTCCTCTGTCGGTGCCTTACGTAGAGCCTCTTTTAGTTTCTCAAACTCAGCGTTAGCCAATCTTGCTCACCCTCCCCAGCTGCACATCGTACTGGTAGACGCCTCCGTCTACGGCTTGAAATGTAGGGCTGGTATATTGCAGAGAAACGATTGTGTTTCTCTTTAGATAGACGGCGAGGTACCCCCCTGATTGGACATTACTGAAGCTTATCTTCTGGTAGGAGTAGTACCACTTGCCGCAGTCAACAAAATCGTTGATGCCCGGGTCCCAGTAATAAGCCCACCATTTTTCATAGCTGCCGAAGTCCGGGATGCCCCAGATGCCGACTTGGAAGCTGATTCCAACCGGCACTGCCGCTATGGTGATGACTCCCCAGTCGGTGTCGGTCTCTTGAGTTAAGTCCTCCAGGGTCTCCAGTTTTGCCCTGGTGTTGTAGGTTTTTCCCGGCTCAAGGGCGGCAGTCAGAACAAACGTTGAGGAGATAGTCTTCTTGACCCAATCAACCGACTCCGCAAAGGTGATAGCCATTGGGTTATAGGTTTGAACGGTAAAGAAGGAGGGGTACACTCCGGTGCCCAGGGATAGAACAAGCCGCCCGTTTTGTGCTTTCCCCTTGTACTCGTATGAGAGAGAGAAGGGTACATAATCGCCAATCTCATAGGTGCCTTTGGTGGTCACGAAGTCAACGTTGCGGATGTCAGCATCGGGTGGTACCACTGATGGCTCGGTGATGGTAATCACCCCCCAGTCGGTGTCGGTTTCCTGCTTACCATCGGCGGTTTCCAGTTTAGCCCTGACGCTGTAAGTCTGACCAGGTTCCAAAGTGGCCGGCAGAGTAAATTCCCCTGACTCATAAAATTCAGTCCAGTCATATGCCTCTTCAAAACTTACTGGAATTCGTGGGAAGGTATGCTTAGTGAAGAATGTCCCAACTGGGCCTGTACCAAGTGAGATGGTCAGCCAGCCGCTTTGAGCCTTGCCCTTATATGTATATGGCAGACTCCAAGGTACTGTATCTCCAAGGTCATAGGTGCCTTTGTCTACAGCAAAACGGTCAAGAGGGCCAATGTCAGATGTAGGTGGGGCTACTTCTTTAATATCAAACACAGACCAGTCGGTATCGGTTTCTTGCGTTTTCTTTTCCAGGGTTTCAAGCTTTGCCCTGACGCTATACATTTGCCCGGGTTCCAATATGGCTGGCAGTACAATACTACCCTCCAAGCCACGAGTTTCCCAGTCAGTAGCTTCCTCGAATTTTACTGATACAGGAGAGAAGGTATGCTTGGTTAAAAAGGATGGCGCGACGCCTGTGCCTAATGAAATTGTGAGTTGGCCATCCTGGGCAATTCCCTTGTAATCGTAGGGTGCAGTGAACAGCACTCTTGCCCCTATATCATAGGTCCCCTTGGTCAGCTTGAAGTCAAAATCCTTGATGTCAGCCTCTTCCGGCGGAGCCCCGGTAGCATAAACATTCCAGATATGGGTTATGTAGTCGGGCATATCGGCAATCTTGAGTACTACCTCGATGGCGCCGTCGGTCAATCCGCCGGCAGCGGTAAGTGGGACCGTTATCGGGCTTGTCAGCTGGCCCGGGTACATTGTTTCTAATGACTCCGGCAGCTCAATAGTGCGAGTATACGCTCCTGTTTTCGGTGAGAAGGCACCCATCCAGTCTTTGTAGCCCGCTTTTATACTTATCTTGGCTGTCTTTCTCGGCCCCTGCCATTCAAAGACGGGGGTTACATCGAGGTGGTCGGCAGTGGTTTTCTCAAGTAGTAGCCCGGAGTCAGCATCATGGTTGGTAAGGGGAACCTCGTTGCCGTCAATAGTAATGGCCGCAAACCTGAAGGCAACCACTGGCGGCTTGGTGGCATAGACATTCCAGATTTGAGTTATGTAGTCAGCCATGCCTGGCAGCTTGGCGACGATTTCTATGGCGCCATCACCGACATCACTACAGGCGGTGAGGGGGATTATTATCGGCTCCTCGACCGTGCCGCTATAAGGCACATCAGGCGACTCAGGTAGCTCAACGGTGCGAGTGTAGGCGTCAGTCTTCGGGGTGAAGTTTCCAGCCCAGTCCCTATAGCCGGCCTTGATGCTTATTGTAGCCGACTTCTTAGGCCCAACCCACTCAAAAGCGGGAACTATCTCAAGGGAATCGGCGGTTGTCTTCTGTATCAAGAGTCCGGAGTCGGTGTCATGGTTGGTTAATGGCACACTATTTCCGTCAATATTGACCCCTGAAAATCGAAAGACCGCCGGGGGCTTTTCCCCAACGGCAACCTCCATCGCGTCGCTCTCGGCCAGGATGGGGAAGACGCCGACAACAGGGAGGGCCAGGGGTGCTGGGGTAGCCACGATGCTGACCTTGTATTCACCTTCCTTTTCGGGATTGAATTCTATGGAGAAGTCGCCGGTCCCGGGAACTGGCCATCCCCTTTCGTAGCTGACCTCCTCGGCGACTTCTGGTTTGTACCACTCCTTACGTCTCACCTTGGCATAGACAAAGGGCGGTGCTCCCACGACATCAAGTAATTTGACTGAGCCCTCAATCTTGTAAATCGAGTCAACCACAGCCGTCTCCGGCAGCGGCTTGGTTATCTCTATTCCCACAATCTCAGCCATCTTAGCCTCCTTTTGTGAGAGCTCTTGCCATAGCTATTGTCGCTGGAGCTATCTTGTCCTGCTGGATGAACTCGTCGTATTGCTTCGGTGTCAGCGCTTTCCTCAGCTCGGCAAAGTGCAAGTCTTCGATCACATCGGCCACCACATCTCCCACCCAGGGTATCATAGCTGGTATCAAGGAGAGGTCAATACCGACGGCATGCTTCATGGCAATTCTG
>SDBV01004752.1_pt1 | contig 19368 bp, 26 predicted proteins | sample 2277081 | NCBI WGS metagenome assembly SDBV01 (sample SAMN10402039, study PRJNA504765) | marine sediment metagenome | isolation source: marine sediment core GS10_PC15, 223 cmbsf | place: Arctic Ocean: Southern Knipovich Ridge | collected 2010
ACATATGTGTAGACAAACTGGTTGGCATGGTCTATGTATATGTAGACAACAGCATCAGTGTTTAGTTATCGGACGGTGGCTGGCTCATTGTCAACTGGGCAGGGGGGCGGGGTATCACCCTTGACTGACTGTGGGCGGAGTCCCGGATTACCCTTCTTAGAAAATTCAGCCCACACAATTCCGAACTTAGATAAATTAGACAGATTAGATAACCCCTATCAAAATGTCATAGAAAATGTCATACCTAACCTCCCACCGTACCAGGAGTTATAATACCACGGGTCACAGAAATGTCGAGTGGAATGTAAGGATATGGCTCTGGCCAAAAAAATATTAAAAATTTTTCAGAATTTTCAGCCTCCAACCAGATATTACCATGCCCCCACTGTATATATATAGAGAGGTGTATTATGGCTGAAGAAGATCGTGAGTTGGTCCATGTGTGCAAACAGATTAAAGAATCCATAGAAATCTACGGTTCTGAGAATATTGAAGCTTGGGATGTCACACCAGACGGCGTAGCACCAATTTTGACAGATGAATTCCTGGGAAAATGTTAGTAAAAATAGGGGGTATTTCTCATTCAATGGCTTATTCAACTAATCGATAGGTTATTCTGCTTTATACCACGATTAATGACAGTGGAGCCAGATGAGGGTGGAATACGGACGACTCTCGGAAAGCATTATTCTCTTTTACTCCCCGGCTGGTATATATTTGTGCCAATTATCCAGAATATGACCATTATAACGGTTACACCGCAGATAAAAAATATACAGTCGCAGAGTGTGCTCACACAAGATGGCATAAACATGTGTCTCGGTGCAGCGATTAAGTATAGAATAAAAGACCCAGTTCAGGCAATTCTGAAGGTTCAAGATTATGACGAAACAATCCAGGCATTAGTTTTGGGGATCTGTAGTCGTTATATAAGTTGTAATATCTATGATGATTGTAAGGATGTTGCTGGTATTGAAGGTTGCGTGCGAAAGAAGATTAAAGAGGCTGCGAGAGGGTGGGGTCTTGACATTATGGCAATCTATATTACTGATTTGGGTGCTGTTCGTAACATACGGATTTTGACAGACACAAAGGATATAACAGTCGTTGGCGAATTTGGAGAAGAATAATGTCACAACCTAAAACTGAAGATGAACAAACCCGAAATTTGAAAGCGATCTACGACTTGTTTGAGTTTAAAGATATGCCGCTTCAAGAATTTATAAGACAGGGAAAAGAATTAATGGACCCAAAGAAAATAGCTGAAGACCTGGGTGACATCAAATTACAGAAGGCCAGGGCACGTATGAATAAAATAAGGATAGACAAAGCATGTCAGAATTAATAGTTATGATACTTATAATACTTGTAATACTTGTAATCATAAACTTAATTGATCAATAAGAAAAATTTATAAAGGGAAAAAATAATGGGACAAGAAGTTTTCGCATCTGACAATGCTGGGCATAGGGTCGTATTTGATGTTAATACAGTTGACCCAGTTCCTGTATCTGGATTAACAGTGGATACTGGTACTGCTGGTGATGATGTAACATTGACTGTTGTAGCCGGTGCTACTTATGCTCTTACTTGTATTGGTGCAAGTGTGTTAGTGAGCATAACGGGTGTCACCTCGACAGCAGCGAATGTTGAATGGATTGCACCAGCAGGTGTAACTATTATTATTAAGATACCAGTTGGTATAACTACGCTATATCTTGAAGGTGATACTGGTAGCAAGGCTATTCGTATAAGAAAGTTGGCTTCCTAAATGAGATTAATGGAACGTGTTTTACTTAGTTTGATTATTGCAGTATCTTTATCTATTGTAGTATCATTGGGTATTATAGCTAACAGGCAACTTCAATTAATTGAGCAACAACGGGAATCATTGCCGAGCATAATTCAGCAAGTGATTGCTTCAACGGTTTATGTAGATTGTGATAACTGGTCAGGATCAGGTATTATTGTTGGCCCATCTATAGTTCTTACAGCCAGTCACATAGTTAAGGGTGCATTTAGTTTGCAAATTGAAACTACAACTGGTAAAATACATAAAGTTATTAATTCGGTAGAAGATCCGAATAATGATTGCGGATTAATATTTTTTGATCCCAGAGATGAATTTAAGAATATAGCTGAACTGGGAGATTCTAATTCTGTAGAAGTCGGTGACAAAGTTTTTACAATTGGATCTCCGCTTGGTAAGAAACTATTTAATACCGTGGCGTATGGAATAGTAGCAAGTGTTGATTGTTCTGTTCCGTTTTGGAATGAAGTAAACACATTTATTATTGATGTAACCGGTAATCCTGGTAGTTCTGGTGGACCAGTTTTTAATATGGACGGGAAGGTAATTGGAATAGTGGTCGGTGGATGGTGGGGAGCCGATGGATTAACGGCTGTGACTCCGATAAATATCTGTAAAGAACTACTATACGAGATTAACATATGCAGATGACCAAAAAACATGTGAAACTTGAACTTGAATCGTTGATAAATCTTACTGGTGTAAAACCACCCGCTTTAATAGAATCAATTGAAGATGGCTTACAGCATTTACGCTTGTCTATACTGTACTTGATGTTCGATAGAGAGGCTTTAAAACGGGAACTCCATGATGCAAAAATGGGGAGACAATAAAAGATGGCAGAGAAAGAAAGAGGACATAAAACAAGAGCAGGTAAACTTTTAAGCGGCTACATAAGATTGATTGCCGAAGAAGTAACTGAAATGGTCTCGGATCCTGAAACTGGTGAGGATCGGATGGCTACTAAAGCTGAAGGATTGGCTCGTTTGATGTGGAAAAAGGCATTAGGATATAAAGAAGTAAATATTGTAGGAGGTGAACCAGTAGAAACAACTTATCATGCTGATAAATTTATGATGGGTATGTTGTTTGATCGCATGGAAGGTCGTGCACCAGTAACTGTTGGAGATAGTGACGGAAAAATGACGACTGCGGAACGGGTATCAGAACAGGGCAAAAAAAGAATTGCAAGTGCGGGGGGATTAAGTAAAGAATAATGGTTGAAGTTGCTGAACAATTAAAACCGACTTTAGCGGAACCATTCCCCAATGTCCCTCGGCACTGGACATGTCCCAAAACGGGAATTATAGTGCCGAAGTTTGGGCAAGAAAATATTGAATGGCGAGCAAAGATGTTACAATCAGCAGAGAGTGATCCAATATTACAAAGAGATCTATTTGCTGCATGTGGAGAATCGCTTTCACTGTGGGCTAATTTATTTGTATGGACCTATCACCAATTTGATGTGAATCCTGAAACTGGAGAAAGAATAGAGGCTAAACAACCGCACAATCCATTTATAACCTGGGAGATTCAAGATGTTTTACTTAATATGTTTTTGTATTGTCTTAAACATGGTGTGGACATCCTCATTGATAAATGTCGTGACATGGGTGCAAGTTGGCTGTGCATAGTATTTCTTCATTGGCTATGGTTGTTTAAACCGGATACCCAACTCCTGGAAATGTCACGCACACAAGATTATGTAGATCAGACTGGGAACATGAAGGCACTGTTTCAGAAACATGACTATATAAATGGATGGCTTCCAAAATGGATGGTACCACCAGGTGTTATGTTTGGACAAAAATATCGCACTAAGATGCATATGAAGAATACTTTAAACAATAGTTGTATTGATGGTGAGTCAACGACTGAACATGCAGCATCAGGTGATAGGCGATTGGTGACTTTATTAGATGAATTTGCTAAAGTCGAACACGGACAGTTGATGAGATCAGCTACAAGGGATGCATCTTATATGCGTATTATAAATTCGACTCCTGCTGGTGCTGGTACAGAATATAGTCGTTGGAAAAATTCCGGGCAGATTAAAGTTTTTGTCCTGCCATTTCACGAGCACCCGGAAAAGGGCAAAGGCAGATATGTTAAAAAGACAGAACTTGGCAATTACGAAATAAGATCACCCTGGTTTGATGTTGAAGAAACCGTAAGATCTCCGCAGGAAATGGCGAGAGAAATTCTGCGACAGGATATTGAATCTGGTGATGTATTCTTTACTATACATAATATTGATAAGCATATAGCTTTATTTGGTAGAGAACCGAAAGTGCGATTCCACATTCATTTTAAACCAAATACTCCGAATGATGTAATTAAGGATATTATTAGGCGAAGGGATCTCACGAAAATTGCTCTGAAAAGAGGCAGTAAAGGCCCATTGAGAATATGGACTGCATTGACAATGGATAGACCAGATCAATCCAAAACTTATATCTTCGGAATTGATATTGGTAAAGGCCAGGGAGCATCTGATTCCGTGATCTCGATTAAATGCAAAGAAACAGGAGAAAAAATTGCGGAATGGCGGGATGCTAATACACCGCCGTATGATATGGCAAGAATTGCTATTGCTTTAGCAATTTGGTGTGGTGGTAGAAAACCACGCAGTTTGCCATTTCTAAAATGGGAAAATAACGGACCTGGCTGGGATTTTGGAAGATTAATAGTGCGTGAATTTAATTATGCGTATTACCACAGAAAAGTAAAAACTGGTCAGGTTGCTGATAAAAAAACAAAAAGTTATGGATTCCACACAGACCGTCAGAGTAAGCATGAGTTACTGTCACTTTATGACAGGATGTTGGCTCATGGTGGTTATATAAACCATTCTATAACAGGTTTAGAGCAAGCGAAACTGTATATTCATTATGCGAGTGGTGGGATAGGGCCAGCCCACATGGTCGAAGAAAGTGCATCAGCAAGGCAGCAACACGGGGACATAGTTATTGCGGATGCCCTTACTCTGGACGACTCTGAATTGCCGAAAACAAAACATGCAGGAGTAAAAACTCCATTTAATAGTTGTGCATATAGGCGGGATGTAGCATTGAAGAAAAATAGAAATAAGAAGCAGGAAAAGTATTGGAGACAGCCCTATGATTTTTCAAGGGGTGCGTAAAGGATAAAAATAATGCCAGAGCAGGTGACACCAAATAAGATCCAAATGGCAGTAAAACGTGGATTTCAACGGATGCAGAGATATAGACAAGCACGAGCTATGTTTATTAAAGAGTTTGTTGGCAGTTATTATAGAAATACACAAGGACTTACGGGGGACGAGCCAATCAATTTGATCTTTCATACGATTAGAACGATAGTTCCCAATTTAGTTATGAAAAATCCAGTTAATGAACTCACAACTCGTTATACTCCACAGAAAATGTACGGGGAACTTCTTGGGTTAGCGATAGATGAAACCGAACGTGAGATAAACTTAAAGAAAACTTTACGAGCGTGGATTGTAAATGCCATATTCGCATTTGGTGTGACTAAAACTGGTGTGGCTGCAAGTGGAGAGATGCTACAATTCGGTGATCAGAATATAGATCCGGGGCAGGTATACACTTCTATTGTAGATCTGGATGATTTTGTATTTGATCCAGTGTGTACTGATATTGATAAGTCATCTTTTCTTGGAAGTAGAATTAGAGTGCCGAGACAGGTTCTTTTAGATGCTAAAGGATACAATAAAGATCTTGTAATGAAATTACCGAGGGCACGTTTTAATGTGCCCGGTAGAATTGAAGATCTTACTAAGAAATCTATGAGTACAATGGAAATGTTCACATTACAAGATTTTGTAGATGTAATAGAATTGTGGGTTCCTGAAGCAAATGCTTTAGTAACGATCCCTGATCCAGATCAGATTATATTTGATGATTATCTTCGACTAACTGATTATTATGGCCCAGTAGAAGGACCGTATACTTTACTAACATTTACTCCACCTGTTCCCAATAATCCGTTCCCGGTTGCTCCAGTTAGTCTGTGGTATGATATTCATAAAATAGCTAATAGGACGTTTAAGAAAATGATGGATCAGGCAGACAGACAAAAAGATATTCTATTATATAATCCTGCACAAGCAGATGAAGCACAGGATATTATTGAAAGTAAAGATGGGGACAGTATAGCTTCAGCAAATCCAAAAGAGATTCAAGTTGCGTCTTTCGGTGGGCAAAATCGCAATAATGAAACGATGCTTAGTGAGTTACAAGTATGGTATAATTATATATCCGGTAATCCAGATCAAATGGCTGGTAATATCCCGCAAGGACAGAGAGGCAAAGAAACAGCAACAAGATCATCGATTCTCCAGTCTAATGCTAATATCAGTATTGAAGATGCTAGAGATATTTTGTATGACGGTGCTGCTCAGATCAGTAGAAAAATAGGGTGGTATTTACACACTGATCCGCTAATTAAAATACCATTAACTAAACGAATAACTGGTGGAAAACAAGTTCAGTTATGGTTGACTCCAGAACAGAGGCAAGGTGATTTTTTGAAATTTATTTTTAAAATAAGACAGAGATCTATGTCACGGTTAGATCCGGCTCTTAGATCAAAACGACTTGTTGAATTTGCAACTAACCTTATGCCAGCTATGATGAACGCAGCTATGATAGCTGCACAGATGGGAGTGGAGTTTAATATAAGGAAAGCTATTACGGATCTTGCTAATGAACTTGGTATTATAGAAGATGTTCAGGATTGGTTTGATGATCCAGAATTTGAACAGAAGATGATGATGGTAATGAAAGCAGGGCCACAGAACGCTGGCAAGGCAGGTCAGATTTCTTCAGGTGGGGTTATGCAGAATAACGGAAATCCTATGGCTCGTACTGTGATGACACCCGGACAAGAACAGAATCAGGGTGCTCAGGTAATAGCAGGAGAAGCACAATCTGCGATGTTAGGGAATATGGGGTTATAAAATGAAAGATGCGGTAACAAATATGCAAGATAAAAAAATAGATGGCATCGATAAGTGGGAAGTTGAAAGTGCAGCACGTAGTTTAATGGAAGCAATAAAAATCAGAAAGAACCCAAAATTATTTGCTGCGGCTAAAAAGGAAGCAGCAAGACAAGCAAAATTGGCTGAGGCTGCTGCATTGGAAAAGAAAGTTAATGCAAAACTACTTAAAACATTTGGGAAAGAGTAATGAAACTGCACAATTATAAATGTTGGGACTGTGGCCACCATTTTTTGGATGAAACTGTAAATGCACCTGATTGTCCTGAATGTAAAAGCACTAAGACCGGTATGGACTGTCGTATAGCGATTCACGGAAATTATGAAAGCCCAGTACATTCTGATTCCCTGGCGGTTCACCCAGAGCAACGGGCTGAACATGAGAAAATGTTTCCAAACATACAATTAGACGGACAGAATAGACCAATTTTTGACAATTTTACGGACCATGAAAATTATCTTAATAAGACGGGGTTCCAGAAATTGCCACAAAAGATAAAACCTAAGAGTAATTGAATACCTTGAAAATTAACTCACCCTCATTATTGTGAGCGACTTAATGTAAAAGGAGAATAAAGATGCCAGAAGAAAAAACAGAAGAAGAAATACAGACATCAGAACAAATCGCTGTTGAGTTAGCAGCAAAAGTTGCTGATGAAGTAGCAGAAGCAGAAACTAAAGAAGCTGATGCACAAGCAGCCCTTGAAAAAACTACTGATGAGAGATTGGAAAAAACTTTTGTTAAAGGTGAAAAATTGGATGGTTTGCCAGAACCAGCTTTAAAAGAGGATGACTCTACCCCGGATTCAGATAAACCGGCAGAGGAATCTGATGATAAAGATGGTCCTACCGCAGCCGAAAAGAAAGAAGAAGCCAAACTTGAAGCCGAAGCAAAAGCTAAAGAAGATGTGGACAAGGATGATACTGATGAAAAACCAATAGATGATACTGACACTAAAGCTAAGGATGAGGATGCTGATAAAGGCAAAGATAAAAAGAAAGACGTTCCACCGCTTTCTGATGCCTATTATCGTGCGGCGATCCACCGGGGTTGGAAACCTGAAGAAATTGATGAACAATATAAAGCCAATCCCGAATTGACAGTAAGGACACTGGGCAATATTTATGAAGCAGTAAACAGAACATCTAAAGAATTTGCATCACTCGGTCGTGCAGCTAAAGAGCAGGCTACTGTTGCCGTAAAACCGGAAGAAAAACCAGAAACGAAATCTGAATTTAAGGGCGTGGATATTGAGCAATTACGAAAAGAATATCCTAATGAACCTATTGTTGATCTTGTTCAGACAATGCAAGAACAGAATAAAGTATTGTTTGACGAAGCTCAGGAACTTAAAGCAGCCAGACCTGCCCCGGTAACGGGCCAACCGTCTGATGCACAAGTTCAAGCCCTTAATCAGGAATCTGCTGCGATTGAACAGCAGATTGAGACATTCTTCAGAGCCGATGAGTTGAAAGGCTATGAAGATTTCTACGGCACCGTGCCGAAAGATGTTACAGTTTGGGATAGTCTCACTCCTGGTCAGAAAATGAATCGATGGACTGTTATTGAAATGATGGATCAAATGATCGTTGGTGCTCGTACTCTTGGACGAGAACTAAAAATTGACGAAACATTAAATTTGGCTCATTTAAGTGTAACTGAGCCAATAAGAGAAAAAGTGATACGTGAGGGTATTAAAGCTGAAGTTACTAAGCGTGGTAACAATCTTACTCTTAAACCGTCTGGTACTTCCCAACCGGGTGACACAAAGCCACAGACGAAACAGGAATTAGAAGAAGCTACGATTGGGCGACTTAATAAAGTTTTTAGTTAATCTCCGTATCTAAGAGAGGATTAAAAATGGCTGTTAAAAATGCAGATTTAGCTGATCTTATTGCCATTACTCTAAATGATCTTCCCAAGCAAGAATTTGAAGTCGCATGGGATAATCAGGACTATGAGTTCTGTCGTATTTATCAGACAGAACGAATGGAAATAGATGGTGGATCTCAGATCGAGCGTAAAGTTATGTTGGATAACACAGGTAATGCACGGTATCGCAGACTTTTTGATACTGACACACCTGCTGTTGGTGATGTTATGCACACCATCAAAGTACCCTGGACTCAGATTGGTACAAATTATTCCTGGGATCGTCTTGAGATTATGAGGAATAAAAATTCGGCTAAGGGTTTTATTAATCTTATGAAAGTTCGTAGGATTGATGGTCTTTGGTCACTGGCTGATCTTATTGAGGAAAGAGCCTGGAAAACCCCGGAAAGTGATACGGACGATCTTTATCCGTATGGCGTTCCTTATTACTTGACTCCGTACACTGACACCAGTGGTACGATAAATTCAAGTTCTGGTTTTGTTGGCCAGGCTATAAAGTTCCAGGATGCTTCTTATTCGTATACGTGTGCAAATATAAATGCTAATACTGAATCGAAGTGGCGTAGTTACGCATCGATTTACACTTCTATTGATAACGCTTTCTTAAAGAGTTTCCGGTTGGCATTTATGTATACCCGCTTCAAAGCTCCGTTGATCGTAAATGATCCGCAGGACAAACGTACAGCACAAAAGCGTATATACACTGATTTTAATACGACTGCGGAACTTATGAATCTGGCCGATCAAAAAGATGATCGTCATACAGGTAAAGACGTTCTTAGTAATCTTCGTGTTGATGATAGCGGCCTGGTTTATGTTAATAGGTTGCCAGTGGTCCCGATTCCGCAGTTAAACGATGCGAGTCTTTCGCCGATTTATTGCATTGACTTCGCAAAGTTTATTCCTTACGTGCAGGATGGTTACTGGATGGAAGAAGGCGAACCTATGACTGATCGTGGTCAGCATACGACCTTTACCGTCTTTCTTGATGGTGCTCATAACAACTTGTGTTTGAATAGGCGTACATGTGGTTTCTTAATGCATAAAGCAAGTTAATATTAACAATTTTCGAGGGGCCAGGCGATTGGCCTTTTGGCCCCTTTTTGGAGAAAAATTAAAATGGCAAAAGGAAAAGGTAAATCAACCCTGTTAGGTATTCAGGGTTTAGTGGGTCATACTGTGACACCCGATTACGGATTTCTTTATCAAACATCCGTAACAAAAGATGCAAATTGGGATGTTGGTGATAGAGTTGTAACACCAGATGGTCGAGTATTTCGTTATGCTAAAGCTGCTGGTGCATTGAATCCTAAGTTTGGAGCTAAAAATAGTGTTACATTTTTAGATAGTGATAACACTCAGGCTGCGGCTGCTATTGGTGATAAAGAAATATCTATTACTCTTAGTTCTGCTGCTGCACATGCAAATTATTTTGGTACTGCTGATCAGATGATTGGTGCTTATTTTAGTCAACCTGATACAGCACATTGTACATTCAGACGTATTGTTAAACACGGTACTGGTATTAGTGGTGGTGTAATTAAGATTACATTAGATGCTCCACTTACCAGAGCGATACCTACAAATAGTTTTTATGAGATTCTGCCGAATCCATATGGTTATGTAAATCAGGACGGCAGTTTAATGAGTTCAGTAATGGGTATACCTCTTGTTGTTGTTGCTTCTGGTTCTTATTGCTGGCTCCAAACCTGGGGACCATACTGGGTCAATGTAGCAGTAGCTGCTGTTGGTTCTGGCAGTAATGACCGTTTGGTTGTTTTTGATGGTGCTGGTGCAATAAATCAGGCAATAAATGGAACGACAGAGACTTTCCAGGTTGCCGGGTTTATCATTGATAAAACTGCTTCTGGTAACTGGACTAATCCTCCATTTGTTATGCTTCAAATTAGTCCGTGACCAGCTAACCAACAAGTAACTTATTTTGGAGATTAAAAAATGGGTTTAGAACAAGAAAGTAGAGAGACTCAGGCTAAGGCTGCTAAGACCGAGAAAGAAGCTAAGGCTAAGGCTAAGGCTAAGGCCGAGAAGTCGAAGAAGTAATTTAATTGCTGTCCTATACAGTATATATACTGTATAGGATAGCTTTTCTTGGAGACTAACTAATGTTGGAAATTCCAGAAAATGCAGAATTTACTGTGGGTGCTGATCAGGCGTTATTTACCACGCAAACCAATGGTGATGTGCTTAAAATCACAGGTCTTAATCTACACGCCAAGACAGCTGCTACGTTGGCTTATCTTGTGAATCAACCTAAGAAATTAAAGATAGAAGTAAGGGTGGTGGAATAATGTCTGAGCCAACCTCAGCGTTAAGTTTCGAGGATCTGATTTTACGAGTTGCCAGAGAAGCTGGTATCTCATATCATGGAAGTTCTGGTAATGAACGAGCCATGATTCCGATTGATGAACACGATCTTGATCTGTGTAAGACTATAGTTAATGATGGGATCCGCATGTTTATTGCAGATGCACCACCGAAGGGCTGGCGATGGATGCGTAGGATTATGAGTGTTACTCTTACGGCTACTCGTGTCACTGGTACGGCTGATGCTAATACTGATGCTACACATTTAGTAGATTTAACTTTAGCAACTACTTATACTACTACCAATGATTTAAAAGACTGGTATGCTTATATTCTTACTGGAACAGGTACCGGTAGCTATGCAAAAATCACAGCTTACAATAAAACTACAGGAAGCTGTACTGTTGCTGATTGGCTCGATGCTTATGGTAATCCTGGTGGAACTGACCCAGTAGCAACTGATACATTTGCTATTACACCAGTTGAAACAGTAGGTGGTGAAATACATCGTTACCCACTTGCTGAGAATTTCGGCGGCGAAGTAAATGGTCAAATTCATTATCAGGAAAATACTAATCACTCGTCTATAATTGAATGGTGTGATGAAGCATATATTAGAACCAGGAGAGTAGTAACAGTAATTACTGGCTATCCAGTATTTGCTGCTTATAGACCACTTGAATTCTATGCTGGCGGAACAGGACCAAAACGAAGATGGGAATTAATCTTAGACCGTGACCCTGTGGCGGCAGATACTGTTGAATTTCCGTATACACTTTACTTTGATAAACTTCAATTGGAAGCCGGTGATGCAAGTTCAGTTAATGGTACTACTGGTTTACTTGACACTGCACTGGATAATCTTTATCCAGATGATTACTTTAATGGCTGGACAATTAAAATAATCAGTGGGACTGGTAAAAATAGTTATGCACTTGTGGATGATTATACAGGGGGAACAGCCCAGTTTGATGTGCTTGATTGGTTGAGTATATCTGGTGCGGCAGGTGGAACAGATCCGGCTGCTAATAGTGTATACGTAGTTACACCACCCGGTAATTTACATCCGGCTGGTTTAAGATTTGATGAAGCAATTAAGGCGGCTTGTCTTGCACAGGCTGAAATTGAAATTGAAGATGTTTCTGCTGGTTTTACACAAAAATATATTAAACAGGCATTGCAAAAAGCTTATGCAATTGATACAAGATCTGCACCCCGGAAACTGGGGAGCATGAACTTATATGAAAGATACATCAGGGAAAGAACTTGGTTAGATGTTAGTTATGATTAAAAGAATTGTTTATTTTTAACAAAGGGCAGGATGCCATATTATTAAGGAGGTAGCATAATGGCTACAGGTGCAGATGGTTATAATGTAAAATGGCGTAAGGATTGGAAGTCAACTTCGCCAATAAGGTACAAGACTGTAAAAATAAGTAGTGCAGAGATTTTGCTTCTCAACAGTGTTCCTAAAGTGCTCGTAGCTGCTCCCGGAGCAGGTAGAGCTATTGAATTTGTATCAGCAGTATTACATCTTGATTATGGTTCAGCAACTTATGCCGCTTATGGCACTTTAGAAATTCGTACAACTACCAATACTTCAATTTTGTCCGGGACTTTGGCTACTGGTGAATTACTATATGCTGCTGCTGATAAAATTGCAGTTATGGAACCAGTATCCACTGGTATAGGTTTGGATCTCAATGATGGAATAGAATTGGATGTTCCAGACGGAGTTCCTACTACCGGGGATAGTACAATAACAATTATAGTTGGTTATCGAATTCACAATTTTGTTGCTTATTAATATTCCGTACAGGAATTAGTAAATTACTGTAACCGGGGGTTTACAACCCCTGGTCGCAGTATATTAAAGGGGAAAATTATGACACCACAAGAAGCCATAAATAATATTGCCATAGTAGTTTCTAATGCTCGAATGACTGAGCCAGAACATGATGCATTGAAGCAGAGTATTGCACTTGTAGCACAACGATGTAAATTGGCTGATGAATTAGCGAAGGAGAAAGAAAATGCCACGGACTTATCGACAGTACAAGAAACAAGTTAAGAAGCTGGGTGCTAAAAAGATAGCTACTCCTGGAGAATATGCAGTTATTCAACAAAGATTAGATAAAGTATATAAAAAACCTGCAAGGAAAACAATGACAACACCACGTACACGTGCTATAGAAAAAGCACTTAAACGGGCAGGAGTAACTCAACAAGAAATAAATCGTTTGCGAGGCAGATAATGAAATTATCGTTCCCCAGAGAAGGAATTAATAAAGGCCGTGCTACATTTGAGCAGCCAATAGAAACATCACCTGATATGAATAACATGCGTTTATATGATACACTTGATAATCGAGCACGTGGTGGTCAGCGTCCAGGATTAGATAAATGGGGTGCTGGTACTCAGATAGGTTCGGCAGAACAGCCAGTAGTTGCAATGTGTACTGTTTCCTCAGTGGAGTAAAATGGCAACCTTATATTCACATACTTTTGGAGCAGAAGCTTGGACAGGTGTTAATGCTCTCCCTGGAACCTATTATTTATCTGGTCTTTCACCACCAGGGGGAACTACTCACGCTACAGTAAGTTCTCTTACTGTTATGCTTCATGCACCTGGTTTTGCTGGTACATATAATATGAAGTGCAGAATAAAAAATCCAGAAGGTGCCTGGGGAGATTACAGCTATGTAAATGTAACATGGGATGATGAAACTGTTCAAATAATTACTTTTACTTTTGCAAATGTAGAAGCAAAGATTGATCACATTGATAGGTTCGAAGTTTTTTTGGCAAGAAATAGCGGACCTCCGTACCATGGATATACTGCTCACGATGAGACAAACACTTATTTTGTAGTACAAGGGGCGTGGCAAGCAGGAGAGCAGCTTGAAGCTGCTACACTTGATGCCCCGGCTGATGCTGTTGAAAATTATTATCTAAATAGTAACTTGCTGGCTGAATTTACTTGGAGCCACGAACTTGATATTGGTTATCATACAGTGTGGTTTGGTCCCACTGGGGCTATGATAGAGCAAACAGATAGAAGTAGATATAGTATCATCTCATTAAAATGGTATAATGGGGTAACATTAGAATATGATACTGAATATCAGTGGAAAGTGGTAACAAATAATGGAGAAGATGAAGTAGGATCTGAAATCTGGACGCTAAATACTATACCGTTTATTCCCCCATTACCAGGAGCGTCAGGCGGTGGGGGTGGAGATCCTGGCGGTGAAAATAATATGGTAACTCTTAGGCGACTTGTAGCTGTTGCCGCAAATAAATTTTGGTATGAGGATATATAAAATGAGCTTTAGTAATTACCTTGAGACAAATTTATTGGATCAAATTGTGGGGAAAACAGATTACACAATGCCAACTGCTTATATAGCATTATTTGTTGGAAATCCAGGTGAAACTGGTGCTGGTGGAGCAGAAATAAGTGGAAATAATTATGCCAGGGTTTCAACTGCTGGTGGCGATTGGAACGCTGCTGTAAGTGGAAGCATTGATAATGCTAATGATATTACATTTCCGCAAGCAAGTGGTAGTTGGGGAACAATAGACTATTTTGCTATATATGATGCTGCTACTACTGGTAATTTACTTGCATATGGTGCTTTAGATACATCTAAAGCAATAGGAAATGGTGATACACCTAAATTTGCAGCAGGTGCCCTTGTCATAACATTGGACTAATATGTCTTTACAAGATTATTATAATACAGGTGATGATTTAAGTCATCCCATTGGTCTTTCATCGTGGCGTTGTCAAACATTTACTGCTGGTGCGAACTATAATATTGAATCAGTTAAATTACTATTATATAAAGCTGGTTTTCCTGGAATAGTAACAGTTAGTATTCGTGCTACAGATGGCGATGGCAAACCTACTGGTGGTGATCTGTGCTCTGGAACAATAAATGGAAATGAATTAACAACAGACCCCGAAACAGATGAATGGACGGAAATAACATTTGATAGTCTGTATTCATTAACATCTGGAACTATATATGCTATAGTAATTAGAGCAGCTACCAACCGGATTTATTGGAGATTAGATTCCTCTGACCCAAGTTATGAAGATGGAATTTATGGTTGGTCACAAAGTAGTGGTACATCCTGGACTGTTAGTACCAACTATGATGCTATGTTTGAAACTTATGGTACTACTGCTTGGCCTGCCGGAACCATCGCTGGGACAAGTGATAAATTTGCAGTTCTATCTTTTGATACTACTGGAATAGCAGCCAGTATTGCCGGAATAGGTGGTGAATCTGGAGTCTTGACTTTTGAAACTGCTGGGATGATAGCCAGCATTGCTGGGGTAAGTGGCCACTCTGGAGTTTTGACTACAGTGGGTGTGTTAATCGGGACAATAGCTGCTGTAGCAGTATTAAGTGCAGATATGTTATTTGTTGAAATAATAAAACCATCTACAAGTGTAACTATAAAAAGACTTGTAGTTGCTGGAAATAATCAAATTTGGTACGAGGGTGTGTGATGGCTGTAGGAACGATGGTAGAATTAGATACGAGTAGCGGAGCAATAGATACTTCTGATAATCTAAATATGTTTGAGGCACTTCAAAAAGTATTTATAGTGAACGGTGCAAATCTTAAAGTAGCTGATTTTATAAACACAAAATTAACATCTAATACTGAGATTACCACTTATCTCCCGGCACACGGCGACATACTTTCACAGGTTCAAAATGGTGGTGACATAGCCTATATGGTCGTAGATTATATATCTGCGTGGGCCAGTTCAAAGCACCTCATTTATGGATATGCTTATTATGCCGGTAGTGCTACAGCATTTGTAACTAACAAGGATGTAAAAGATTCAGATGGAAATACTGTGATAGCTCTTGCAAACTTAACTACAAAAACTGATAAACCACATTGGTATGATTGGACAGTTTATAATGGTGATACTACGACTTATGGCACTATGCCAAACAAAGCATATCTTGGGTGCCTTTATCGTGGTCGCCCAGTTATTAGTGGAGATCCTGAACATCCGCACCAATGGTACATGGCCCGTCAATTTCATCCCTGGGATTTTGCATACATAGCAAATGATGCTCAATCCCCAGTTAAAGGTGGTAATGCTGATGCTGGTGAAATAGGTGATATTATACGAGCATTAATTCCATATAAAGATGATTATCTTATTTTTGGATGTGCCACATCGATGTGGTTTCTTGCCGGTGATGCAGCAGATGGTGGTAGTATTAATGAATTGGATCTTACTGTTGGTATATTCGGAGCTAATAGTTGGTGTTTTGATGGAGAAGGAAATTTATATTTCTGGGGAACTAATGGACTTTATAAAACCGCCATTCCAGGGACACCAAAATGTATATCAGAATACAAACTACCTAATTTAGTTGATGATGAAGCAGTTGATCCGGCTACTCATAGAATTACATTAGCTTATGATCGTGTGAGAGCAGGTATTTTAATTTGTGTAACTAAATTGTCTGATGGTTCCAATTCAAATTACTTCTATGATTTACGTACTTTAGATGAAGCAGGTATCGGAGGATTTTTTCCAGAATCTTATCCTGATGAGTGTGGCCCATATTCTTTATTTTATTATGCAGCTAATGATAGTGATTATAGAGATTTACTTGTAGGGTGTAAGGACGGGTATATAAGAAAATTTGATGAATCAGCAAAAGATGATGATATAGGCGGATCAGATCAATTGATTGATAGTTATGTGCAGTTTGGTCCATTACAGATAGCTGATGATCCGAAATTTGAGGGAAAAATAACTGGATTGGATATTATTTCCGCTGGTACGTTACCGAGTGGCGGCTCATCAGACTCGAATGACATAGATTGTAAATTATATGTAGCAGACTCGGCAGAAAAAATTATAGAAAAATTAGCAGCAGACACGAATCCTAATTTTTCAAAAACATTTGTAGCCGCAGGTCGTAGACGTGGAAGCAACATAAAAAGAAAAATACGTGGTGTTTATACCGGTATTAAATTGGGAAATGATACTGCTGCTGAAACATGGGGATTTGAACAATTATTAATTGATGGTAAAAAAAGTGGGAGACTAAAATAATGGCAACGATTGAAAGTTTGGGTATAGGTCAGGGATATAGAGTGGGTGGTAAAACTTTTATGTCATCTGCTTTAGCTCGATCTTATGCACGTACTGTTAGTGGAGCACCTTCACCAAGACAAACAGTAAGACGAACAGCACCACCACCCGCCGCACCAGCTACAGATCCAGCGACCAGTGAAGCTTTTGACAAGGCAATAGCATATTATAGTCCAGAAGGTGGCTATGGTAAAGGCGTTGAAGCAGTAATTGAACGTGGACGAACAAAAGCTGTTGCAGGTGGGATGCAGGGTCTTGTAAGTGCTGGTCTTGCTGGAACGACTATGATGGGTGGTCTTAGTAAAAAATATGAAGAAGAAGTTGCGATGCCTGCACGAGCAAGAGTTGAAGAAACAAGGGCAGAGAAAATTTCTGGACTTGAAGTATTAAAAGCTCAGATAACACAAGGAGCAACTGAAGCTGCACGAGCAAGAGCATTGCAAACATACCTTGCCCGGTTACAATCCAGCACATCATTACAATTGGGTGCTATGCGTAGCACTCCTTCTATTGTACCTGCACGGACACCCACACAGGTACCACAGCGTGATACTGGTGGCTATGTTGATACAGGTGGTGGTTACGGCAGTATTGCTGACAGTGATGGTATGAGTTTCCCGATGGCACAGGGGTGGTCAACATCGGACGCTGCTCGTAAGATACAAATGAATCCTTTGTAGAAGGAGAAGGATTACTATTAAGTGAAAAAATAATTACAGTGGAAATTTACTGATATGAGTTTAGTTCCATCTCCAAAAAATTGTGATGTGAGTGTGCGTTACGCTATTCAGCAATTGTCTCTTAAATTAGGTCCAAATTCTGCACCCACTTTTGCTGGTATAACACCTACAGGGCTTACAGCTTCACGTATAATTGCTACTGATGCTAATAAAGCTCTTGTATCTACTGACATTGATGCTTGGATTACTCAGGGTTCAGCTAATCAGGTTATAGTAACAGATAATAATGATGGCACAGTAACTCTGTCACTTCCACAAAATATTCATACCGGAGCGAGTCCGACATTTGCGGGATTAACTTTAGTAAATGCTATTACTGAATTTTCTACTGATGATACATTAGGGGGTAATTCAGATAGTGCTGTACCTACTGAACAGGCGGTAAAAGCATATGTAGATGGTTTGATAAGTGGACTTAGTTCAACATATCAGCCACTTGATGATGTGCTTACTGATTTAGCTGCTTTGACTGCTGTATCTGATAATCAATTTATTGTTGGCACAGGAGCAGGAGTCTATGCCCACGAAAGTGAGGCGACTGTAAGAACTTCTTTGGGTCTTGGTACCGGCAATTCTCCTGCCTTTGCTGGTCTTACAATTGCTGGTAATATCACAGGACAAAGTATTACAGTAGACCATATCGGAGAAAAAACAGCCTCGCATGATGTTGTCTTTGATAATAATTTGAATATGGGTGGAAAGGTAATTAAAGTTACTATAATCCAAGCAAGAAATGGTGATAATTCTTTATATGATGAACCTCTTGCTTTAATTAATTTTGTTTGGTCAGGAGGTATTGATACTGGTTTTATTTTTCCAGAAGAAGATGATAAGTGGGATTTAGGAGATATTGAGAATGACCAAGCATTTAGAAACTTAGGTATAAGAAGAAAAGCAACTATTGGAAGCTTTGAAACAATTCCTTTAACTGTAGGAGATATTGCTTGGAGTACAGACACAACAAATTCTGCATTAGAAGCAACAAAAGTAAGAAGCACAAATGCAGGAGTTAATATTATTGCTAAAAGGGCAAGAGGAACAGTCGGTTCAGAAGCATCTTTAACAGATAACAGCCAGATAATGCAGTTAAATGGGAATGTTTGGGATAGCAATACAAGTGCTTATACTACAACTAATCCGGTTCAAATAAGAATGAGGGCCGACGGTGCACATGGTTCAGGGGACACTCCAACAAAAATAGAATTTCGTACAACCCCAACAAGTTCGGTTACTCCGGCGTTAGTTTTAACATTAGGACAGGACAAGGCAGCAACGTTTACGGGCGGCCTCACGGTGGACACAACCACGCTGGTTGTGGATGCTGTGAATCATAGGGTGGGGATTGGAACTGCAACCGATATGTTGGCTCCACTTAATATAACTGGTGATACAGCAAGCATTGAAGATAGACATGAAGGTATATGGATACGCGGAAAAACTGGGGCTTATATTGTTCAAA
>SDBV01004753.1_pt1 | contig 19362 bp, 14 predicted proteins | sample 2277081 | NCBI WGS metagenome assembly SDBV01 (sample SAMN10402039, study PRJNA504765) | marine sediment metagenome | isolation source: marine sediment core GS10_PC15, 223 cmbsf | place: Arctic Ocean: Southern Knipovich Ridge | collected 2010
CCTGCCAGCCTGCCCGATTTCAGGGCAAGGGTCAGCTCGGCTTCATCAACCAGGGATGCCCGGGCGGTGTTGACGAGGAAGGCTCCCGGCTTCATGATCGAGAGCTCCCTGGCGCCTATCAGGCCCTCCGTTTCATCGGTGACTGCTGCGTGAATACTCACGAAATCACTCTCTCTCAGAAGGGTCTCGAGATCAACGGACTCCGCCCCGCAGCGCGCCGCAAGCTCTCCGTCGATGTAGGGGTCATGGACCAGAATGCGAACCTCGAAGGGCAGAAGGCGCCGTGTCACCGCACGGCCCACAGCGCCCAATCCGACCAGACCTATCGTTTTGTGCCACAGCTCGGCGCCTTGAAAAGACACAAAGGCCTGTCCCATGCGGCCGCTGTCACCCGCCTCGATCCCGGGCTGCCCGAGAAACGCCGCTGCTTCGGGCAGCTTTCTTGCGAGCATCAGGATGAAGGTTACGGTCAGGTCGGCTACCGATAAGGCGTTCCGCCCCGGTGTGCTGATGACAGGGATACCGCATAGCGTTGCCGCGTTCACGTCGATATTAACTGGATTTGCACGGCAGACGCCGATTACGCGCAGGTCCTCCAGCTCATGCATGGCTTCTGAGTCCATGACATCCACTTCCGTAACAAAAACCTGGAAGCCTTCCAACGCATCGACCAGGTCAGGTCCGCTTAAAACATTCATTTCCTTTCGGAAAGGAGCATACTCAACCTCACCCAGATTCTTGAGTGATTCCAGGGCACTCGAATCCATATCCGCCGTGATGAGGATTCGTGCACGGATATCCGCTCCGGCATCGCCCTCTTGTGCCGCCTCCCGTGCTGCTGCCTGCGCCGATTCCTCTACCATCATCCGCACAGACAATCCGCAAGCGATCTCATCAGCCTCTGTGCGGGCCTCTCGTACCTGCTGCCAGCAGGAATAGAGCTCGCGGTACTCTTCGGCCCGCTCCTTATCCGGCGTGTGTCGGCGACCCGTGCGGCTCAGCTCGCTGGCTCCCTCCTCGAGGGATGCATACGTTCCGGCTGCAACACCCGCACATATCGCTGCGCCAAGCGCGCTAGCAGGTGGAGTGGAGGTGACGCGTATTTCCCTGTCCAGGACATCGCTCAGCATCTGCGACCAGAACGGGCTGCGTGACATGCCGCCGGCGAGCATGATATCGGCAGGCTCGTTGCCGGCCACGCGAGTGAGCTGCTCCGTGTTTGCCTTGACCGAGTACGCCATTCCCTCCACCACCGCCCGTGCAATGTTGCACCGCGCTCTGGCTCTCCCGGTCGCCAGGTGCGACAGTGTGATATTGCCCATGGGCAGGCTGAGCTCTCTTGCGTTGAACACCTGCACACCAAGGGTGGAAACCATTCCACCGGCACCGGGCAGTGAATCGGCTGCCTCTCCCATCACTCCGGCAGCCGGATTAAGCGCGTAGGGGGAGCTTGAGAAAAGAGCACCGGCAATCCATTCCAGGGCTTCGCCCATGGCCCCTGCGTTGCTCTCGAGAACCCAGGCGTTATCAGTGACGTGGCGGCCCGTCCACAGATGTACGGTCTCATCGATCAGTGGCGTGTCCGAGACAAGCTGAATTGGAACCGTTGTGCCCGCGATGATACCCATCTGTCCGGGGGATATGGCTCCGCCGCCCAGAAGACCGCATTGGGTATCTGCGCCACCAACCGCAACCGGCGTCCCGGCCTTCAGACCCAGTTGGGCCTCCGCTTCTTCTGTAAGGGCTCCCAGAAGGGTTCCCGGGCGGCACACCCGGGGAAAGATTGCCGGAGGCAACCCGAGGGAAGCGATCAGATCCAGAGACCACTCGGATGTTTTAATGTCAGAGAGCAGAGTCTCAGCCGCCTGTGAATGATCCATAACGGCTTCGCCGCAGAGGCGGAAGGCCACCCAGTCGCTGATGCTCAACACTCTGTGGGTTCGCTCGAGAAGATCCGGGGCCCTGTTTGCCACCCAGCTCAATCGTGGGGCTGCAAAAATCGGACCCGGCCAGTAACCGCAGAGACGATGAAGATCCTCGCCGCGCTCCCTGGCGAGCTCTGAGCTCTGAGACGCGGCACGGGCATCCCTGTTTGGAATGGCGAAAATCTCACGGCCCTGATCATCAAGGAGCACAAGACCGAAGCGCATGCCCGTTGCGGCGACGCCGATGACCTCCGAAGGGCCGGCGCCGGCCCGCTTGATCGCGCCACGGACCGCCTTTCCAAGAATCCGCCAATTGCATACCGTATCGAACCGAAATCCAAAGACATCGACACTCCCATCAACGGGATGGGACCAGGCTTGAAAGGAGGAAACGGTATGTTTGCTGTCGACATCGGCGAGCAGACAGTGTACACCACTGCTGCCGGCGTCTAATCCAAGGAGGTAGCGCTTTTTCATGCCGGCTAAAAATCCTATTCTAGTAACCGGCGCACGTCAATCCGAATCGAGGAGCTTGCCCGACTCGAGGAGCTGACCCGGACCTGGCTTTCGAGGCGCGATCGACGCTATCTGTCTTCGAAGTACTCGAAGGCGTCGATGATATCGAGATAGACTCCGTCGAATCCCGCATCCAAAATCCTTTTGAGATAGGAACCGTTGCCTCCAAGAATGATAGCCTGCCAGCTCTCGTCCCAGTAACGAACCTTGTAGTTCCCCGGCCAATTCGGGTTTTCCTCTTCCAGCCATTCGGGGGGATCTGTCGCCCACTCGCCCTTCCAGTAGTACCTGTAGTCTTCGGCTTCACCGATGCTCATGTAAGCGATAACAAGACGCGAGCCGCCTCCGGCTCCGGCCTTTGTTTTCAACGACGTAACATCGAACGCAGTCAGCGGCTCTGTACCATCGAAGAACGGATCGATAAGCAGCACATCGTAGCTGGTACCCTGAAGGGCTGTGAGAAAGTCGCTCTTAGTGTCGGGCGCACCCGTGTTGATCAAGTAGAGAAAATTTTCGGCCTGGGATAGCGACGATATATTTGATGTGTTGAAGTTGAAAAGAGGCGGTCGATAGGGCGGAATAGCGTCGAGCTCCCTCCGGTTGGCTGCAAAGGATATGTATCCCCTGGCGGCGCTCTTATCGTAGGAATCATCCACATAGAGTGGGGTTGAGCAGTAATCCGTGACCAGCACCTCCAGGCCGGCGTCTTCCGCCCTGTCGAGAAATGCTATCATGTAGGTTCTCTCCGCTACAGGGGTCGACAGATTATCTCCTTCATATCCATAGAAAAGATCTTCCCGTCCGATGCCGTCGATGGCACTCACATACGGCACGTCCAGAGAACCGTTGGATTCGCCGTTCGCCGTGATCAGCTCCTGGCCGTTCTGGGCAATGACAACAAAGGCGGTGTTGATCCCTTTTGCATAACCGCTTATTCTCTGCACGAAATCGCGCATTTCCCTACGATAGTCCGGGGCAGAGGAACCGCCCTCGCCCGTGCATCCAGGGAGTGGCAGCATCAGGCAGATCAGGAATATAAGGAGTGTCACTCGCATGCTCTTATCTTCACATAACATTCTTAACCTTCGCACAATGTGTCGTTCAGAGCAATCAGAGCCGTGCCGCTTTCCACTTCCCACTTCGGAATATGAGGGTCAGCGGTATGGCCCTGGTAAAGGCGCTCAGTGCGAGCCCTACCGCAATCCCTGCGAATCCCATGCCGGCCTGTACGGCCAGCAGATAGCCCACCAGGATCACCACTACCAGATCTGAAGCGCTTCCAAAAACAAAGGGAGAGAAGGGATCCCCGCCTCCCCGCAGCGCGCCACTCAGCGCAAACGCTAAGGCCATGATCGGCTCCGTCAGTGCGATGATAACAAAAAAGCTCCTCCCGAGGGAAATGACCTCCCGATCATCCGTAAAGAAGGCCATGATTGCCTCGGGAACAACCAGAAAGACCACTGCGACAACACTCATGATTCCCGCGGCCATTCCAGCCGATATCCACCCGCTCTTTACAGCCCTGTCGGGATCCTTTGCGCCGAGATTCTGTCCGACCCTCGCCATCGATGCCGACATGAAGGCCAATCCGATAAAGCTCGATATCATGCGCACCTGCATGCCAACGCTGAAAGCGGAAACTGACCTGGTCGCATCCGGTAGAAGCGTGATGATGCGTATCGTCATGAGCCTGGAGAAATTGCGGACGATGCCCTGAAGAGAGCGGGGACCGCCCAGATGCAGGAGCCTCCCGATGAGCGGAATATCGATAGCTAACCCATCTCTAAACCGCATATGAATCAGGAACCGGGGAGTCTTCAGGATCCAGACTCCCGCTATGCACCCCAAACCCCTCGCTATAACGGTGCCGATGGCTGCCCCGTCCACACCGAATGCCGGGATCGGTCCCAGCCCGAAGATAAAGATGTAGTTGAGCCCGATGTTCAGGACATTTACCGCCAGGAGCATGACCAGGGAAACCCTGGTTTTTCCCACTCCCAACAGGATGCCCGACACGCCGAAGTTGAACATGGTGAAAACGCTGCCTGCAAAGAGAATCTTCAGATACGATGAGCCCAATTCTACGACGCGAGCCTCGCCTCCGAGCAGCTCGAGTATCGAGCGGGAGGAAAAATAGCCCAGCGGGGCCACGATGAAAACAGCACCAACCAGCATATAGACAACAGACCGGGCCGCAACTCTGCTCACTCGATCGGGGTCCTTCGCCCCATGGGCATAGGCTACCAGAACCGAGCTGCCGCCGCTGATCGCGATCATGAGAACCATGATGAACATCATAACCTGGCGGGACATACCCACGGCGGCAATGGATTCGAATCCCAGGACGCCGACCATCTTGAAATCTACGATGCCGACCAGCACGTTGAGGATATTCGTGAGAATGAGAGGCCAGGCAATCGCCCAGACACTCGAAATCTCCTGCCGGAGGAGAGAGGATTGCCCTTCAGGATTATTCATCGTGTGTTCGGCTACTATACGCTATCTGCAGCACAGGGGAAAGGAAAGATGGCAGCCCGTGGCTTATTATCTCAAAAGGTTGGTGGCGAAGTCACGGTTTCAGAAACCACGAGTGCAGTAATTCCCAACTCAGAGAGTGGATCCATTCCGATGTTCCCCAGGCATTGCTTTTGAACTCGTATAAATTGAAATTTCGAACCGTATATCCCGATCTCCTCAGCGCCGCATCGCGGAGATACTCTCTGATGTCTTCCAATGTTTCGATCGGAGCATCCATCATGGTAACGGTTATGTGTGGATCAAATCGATCGTTTTCTCTTGCAGTAAAGTCGCAGTTGGGAGAAATATAGGATTCAACCGATTCAAAACAATCTCTTTGGATGCTCCATAAGATCTCGTTTCTTTCTCTGGGGAAATTGACCACCAGCGAATGATCGGCGTGGAGGATTTTGAGGCCGTCGGGATATATTTTAAACAGTCCGTAGTTTGATACAAGCTCGTCCAAGTCTTTAGCTAGTTTGTTTCTATCGATAGCCGAAGCGGGCTTGAAAAAGCCTTTGATGGTCATATGTATCATGAAGTTCAGAGCAGCACTAAGGCGATACTGATCCTGTACGATCTGACGCATTCTCAAGATCTCTGAGCACAATCGATAAGGGGGAATGAGATAGAAAGCGAGTCTTATGTCGTCAAACACTCCGGATGCCCCTGCTAATCACCCGGAAAATCGGGTCACCCCTTCATTCCGGATTGCATAAAACTCTGAATGAACTTTCGCTGGAAGATCACGAAAATCGCCAGTAGCGGAAATACAACGATAATAGTTGCAGCCATTGTTAAAGTCCATTCAGGTGTGCTTTCGGTTGCCTGTGTCAACATGGCCAGACCCACTGTGAGTGTTCGAGCCCTGGCTGTGTCGGTCACAATCAGCGGCCAGAAAAATTCATTCCAGTGGTAAATAACACTAACCAGGGAAAAGGCTATGAGTGAAGGTTTGGTCAGAGGCATCAGGACGTGAATTATTGTCCTAAAGCCTCCACACCCATCGATCTTGGCAGCATCTTCCATGTCCAGCGGAATCGCTCTAAAGGCCTGCCTCATCAGGAAAGTCCCATAGGCTGAGGCAAAATAAACCACCCCAATAGCCAGCTTCGTATCTAAAAGTCCGAGAGAGGCGATAGTGATGTAATTGGGTACGACAATACTCTGAGGAGGGATCATCATCTGCAGTAAGAAGAACAGAAAGAGTAAATCTCGACCCGGGAATCTGAGTCGTCCAAAGGCGTAGGCGGCTAGGGAAATCGTTACCATTTGCACACAGAGAATTCCGACGACCAAAATCACTGTATTGATGTAGTATCTGCCGAAGGGCGCCACCTCCATCGCATCGTTGAAATTGGAGAAGATAATCTGCTTCGGAATCCACCGAAAATCGAGGCTGAGAAGCTCAGAAAGGCTCTTGAAGGCAGTGCTTACAAGGAGGAGGAGCGGAATGAGCGTGATAACAGAGATGGGAAAGAGAAAAATGTGGCTGAATAGATTAGTTCTAGACCTCATAATAGACTCTCCGCCCGATGGACTTAAAAATGAGAGACACGAAAACAAGTAGAAAAAGAATGAGAATAGTCGTCAGCGTTGATGCGATTCCTCTGTTCCAAAAACGGAAACCCTGCTCGTATATGTAGTACACGATCAGGTTTGTCGAATTGGCAGGTCCTCCCTGGGTCATTATGTATACCTGGTCTATTGCCTGCAGAGAGTTCAGTATGTTGATAATGAATATGAAGAACGTATAAGATGATATCATGGGAAAAGTTACATGTAGGAATTTTTGCCTGCTGCTCGCTCCCGCCACAGTAGCTGCATCTATAAGACTTTTTGGAATATTTTGAAGTCCGGCTAAGAAAAGTATCATGTAATACCCGGTATACTTCCAGATCCCAACGGCGACTATGCACCACAGTGCGATCCGGGCGTCGTTGAGCCAGTTGATACTCGGGATACCAACTTTACCTAGAAAAAAATCGAATAAACCGTATTGAGGAATGTACATCCACATCCAGATTAGAGAGGCTGCAGCCATGGGAATCATAGTGGGATAGAAGAGAGAGACCTTGTATATCGTACCTAAACGAATTTTCTTGTCGACTTGAATCGCAAGAAAGATGGCCAGGGACATGCTGATGAAAATAGTGCTGATCGAATAGATAAGGGAGTTCTTTATTACTTTCCAGAATAAGGGTGTGCGGAACAAATCGAGGTAATTCGAGAAACCGGTAAAGACTTTCACTGGATATCTTGTACTCCACTTAAACAGACTCAGATAAAGAGACAAAAAAATGGGATAGTACGTGAAGATTGCCAGGAAAAAAAATGCCGGCAAGAGATAAAGATAAGGTTTAACGAATTTCAATTTGGACATATTCCTTCCGATAGTGTGGGCAGGACCTGCGAAAGGCCCGCCCACAGTCTTCAATCGGATATTCTACTGAAATGCCTCTAAGATTTTGTCAGCCTCGGCTTGAGCTCTTTTCAGAGTAGCATCCAGGTCAGCGCCACCTAGAATCTCCGCGGTTGTCGTGTTGACAAGCTTGACGATCTCATTGACCGCGTGTGTCATCATATTCCGTTCCGTGTCCACCTGGGTGAGTTGTTTATAAGCGGTAAGAGCTTGAGGCCATTTGTCTGTATACTCTTTATACTCGGGTACATCAAAGGCGGCCTGTTTTACAGGAATATATCCTGAGCCCAGGCTCCATCGGGCGGTGTTCTCCGGCTTGGTCATCCATTTGATAACTTCCCAGGCTGCCTGCTGACGTCCCTCGTCAGTCTTGAATATGAAGAAATTTCCTCCACCTTCGATGCAGACCTGTCGTTTGTGGCTGGGAAGAAAGGCGGTACCAAATTCATATTTAATGGCTTTCCTTATATGCGTGAGAGCTCCGGTGGAATTATAGAGCATCGCAGTGGTACCGGCTACAAAATCACTTACAGTTTCTGCCCATTGCTTTACCGCGGGCATGATTTTATGCTTGTGGGCCATGTCGAGAAGGAACTGGAAAACTTCCTTTGATTCGGGAGTATCTATGCTCAGCTTTGTACCTGCTTCATTGTCCAATTCACCGCCCGCTTGAAGCAGCAGCGGTTTGAACAACCAGAAATTGATGGCGTACTCCACACCCCATCGAGTGACGTTACCGCTGCTATCCACCTTCCTCAATTTCTTACCGTAATCGATAAGCTCTGCCCAAGTTGCCGGTGGCTTATCGGGATCCAGGCCAACCTCCCGGAAAAAGTCTTTATTGTAGTAAAAAATCGGAGTGCTTCTTTGCCATGGAATGGACCAGATTTTTCCTTCAGCCCTGGCGATTTCCATGAAAGCAGGAAGAAACTCGGCGACATAGGCATCACCGCCCTCTTTTGCTATGTAATCATCGAGAGGCACAATAGCGTCGATGTCTCGCAGCGTATAGAGAGTCGGTGCGTCGAGGACTGCCAGCGCCGGCGGTTTTCCCGCTAAAAAAGCCGTCTGTGCTTTTTCCATAGCTTCCCGGTAGCCTCCGGCGAAAATCGACTCCACGGTGACGTTGTTCTGGGATTTGTTAAAATCAGCAACCATCTCGTCCATTAGCTTCGCCAACGCCCCGGCAACTCCCACCGGATAGTACATCCTCAGATAGATTGGATCTTTTTCCCCACTTTCCTCTTTCTTACCCCCTGACCAGGCAAGAGAGGCCAATAGGGTTAAAACCAGAATCATTAGTAAAAACCTCTTCATCTTCTTACTCCTTACAATTTAGAATCTTGCGATCAAGTGTACCAGAAATCCTTTCACCTCCTTTCCTCAGATTCGCACACCCGCGGACGATGTCCTTTTGACAAACTCCAAGGGTATCACTGTTTCATTGAAACGGGGTAGCTCTCTATTAACTGCGGCATATTGCATAGCGTAGAACAATTTCTCGAAGGCGGTTCTTCCTGTTTCCTCTATCTTCTGATCGATCGTCGTAAGGTCAAAGAGTCTGGCCATGTCCGAATGATCATAGCCTGTGACAGCTGCCTTTCTACCATTTTTCACGATCTCCATGCAGATGGACACAGCTACTACATCTGACAGACATACAAAGACATCGATATCGGGGTTGATAGAAGATAACTCCTTAAAGGCCTTCTTACCTTCGGAGAAGGTGTGCTGCTCGATAAAAAAGAGGTGTTTGTCGACATCAAAGGGGAGATTCCATTTAGCGAGGCTGGACTTAAAGAGTTGAATCTTTCTCTTTCTTATATCATGGTCTTCCGGATGAAGGGAAACCAGAACGGGATTCTTGAGCTGCTGTTCTTCGAAGAGATGATCCAGTAATTGAGAAAAAACTTCAGTGTCCGGTACAATTGAACTGGTCACCGGAGCATCTTCGACTTTCCTTCTGGGATGGACAAGAACAACTGGTATATTTCGCTTGATCAGGGGAGAGTAGGATTTTGCCGATAATCTCGAGGATACAACGATAATCGCGTCAACCATACCGAGGAAAGGCATATTGACGAAAAAGTCCTCCTCCTCGTTTTCTGCAACATCGTAGATATCGACGTAGAAATTATAATTCTGCGCTTCCCTCTTAACGCCTTTGAGTATTTCCGTGTAAAATCCGGGATTCGGGCTGTCGGTGATCGGGGAGATGAAAGCGATGCTCATCTTTTTGGTTTTGCGAAGCTTTTTTGCTGCTGTTGACGGCAGATAGCCCACAAGATCGATTAGTCTCTCGAGCTTGTACGCCTTCTCTTTGGAGAGGCTCCCGTCTTTTCTGTTCAGAAAGTTGGAAATCGATGCCGTCGAGAGTCCGCTAAGACGAGAGAGGAGACCGAGATCCGTCGTTACTACCTGCTTCTTTTTCTTTTCATCAAGCCATTTCGCGTACCTTGATTCTATTTCAAGCGGGCTTACATCGAAGATTTTTGAGATTTTCTTATAATCGACACTCATTTTTGTTTCATCAGTTAATTGATTTACTTAATCGATTAAGTTGATTGACAAATGTAGCCTATTCTTTACTTGTATGTCAACTACCGATATGAGGTATGAGGTCTATGAGGTTGAGGTAGACCAACAGTTTTATTCCCTTTTAGCTGGTTCAGCGGATCTTTTCTGCCGGTCAAATGGCACTAAACTTTTGACCCTTGCGGTTCCCTGTTCACTCATCGGTATTTGTTTACCATGTAGATAATTATGGCCAAATTGCACTTATTGCATCTCAACATAGGTTAACCCCCATCAGAAAAACAGGATCCCTCGTCCCGTCGCCCTAATTGCCTTCAGCATAAAGATTTGAGACCTATCGCGGATGAACATCTCCATGGCACGGGATTTGCTTTTATACAGACATGAAAAAGAGACACAAGATACTGGTGACCGGGGGGGCTGGTTTTTTGGGGATCAACCTCATTCGCTACCTTCTGGCCAGGGGAATGAGCTCGATTATCTCTCTTGATATCGCCGAGTTTGATTACCCGGAACGGAAGGACATCGAGTTCATCCGGGGAGATATCCGCGACAGGTTACTGGTGAGACGGGTGATTCCAGGAACACGTTGGCTCATCCATGCGGCCGCAGCCCTGCCTCTGTACAGTAAGCAGGATATCCTGTCTACCGAAGTGGCGGGAACGCGGAATCTCCTCGAAGCAGCGTTGGCGAATAAGGTAGATCGCTTCATATACATCTCTTCTACCGCCGTTTATGGGGTTCCTGAGCGAATACCCCTATCGGAGACCGACGAGCTCATAGGTGTAGGACCCTACGGTCGAGCCAAGATCAAGGCGGAGCGCTTGTGCGAGCAATACAGAAGCCGGGGGCTTTGCGTTTCCGTGATCCGGCCGAAATCCTTTATCGGACCCGAGCGCCTGGGCGCTTTCGAGCTTCTTTACAGCTGGGCGAAAGACGGGAAAAATTTTCCGATTCCTGGAATGGGAAACAACCGCTATCAGCTCCTTGACGTGGAAGATCTCTGTGCGGCCATCTACCTCTGTGCAATTCTAAGGAATAACTTGGTAAATACGACCTTTAACATCGGGGCCAGGGATTTCGCAACTTTAAGAGAGGACTTTCAAGCTGTTCTCGACGCTGCAGGCTATGGAAAACGAGTCGTGCCCGTTCCTCGCCGGATCGCCATCAGTGCCCTGCGATTGCTGTCACTCTTTCGTCTCTCCCCGATCTATCGATGGATCTACGATACTGCCTGCAAGGATTCGGTCGTCTCGATCGAAAAAGCCGAAAGAGCTCTCGGATATTCTCCGCAGTTCTCCAATCAGGCGGCTCTCCTGCGGAACTACCAGTGGTTTTGCCGCAGCTACGAGCCCGCAGGGCGCTCATCGGGAGTATCCCACCGTACCGCCTGGCGGCATGGGTTGCTTCGGGTAGTGAAGGCGTTTTTCTGAACAGAAAGGAGCATGTCATGGGACAGATCGAGCAAAAGAAGCACTTCGCCTTAGGGCAATACTTGAAGCTCTTGCGAGTCAAACACTGGATTAAGAACGTTTTTGTCCTTGCTCCGCTGGTCTTCTCCTTGAACTTCTACTTACCGGTTTATCTCCTCCGTATCTTGATGATGTGTCTCTCCTTCAGCCTGGCCTCTTCGGTGGTCTACACGATCAACGATATAGCGGACAGGGAAAAAGATAGGTTTCATCCCGACAAGAAGCACCGGCCCATCGCCAGCGGGAGGATCTCCGTTAAGACTGCAGTCGTTCTGGCAGCGGTACTCTTGGCGTTCGCCCTGGCCGGAGCCTGGCTTCTGAATCCCCGGGCAGCGCTCGTCATCGGCACCTACATCGGCATCAACATAATCTACACCTACATCCTGAAGAATCATGCATGCATCGATGTCATGAGCATCGCCGTGGGCTTCCTGCTGCGCGTGATCGCCGGTGCAGTGGCCATCGACGTCAGTGTGTCGGCGTGGATGTTGCTCACCACGTTCTTCCTCTCCCTCCTCCTGGGGTTCGGAAAACGAAGAAAGGAGATGCTCGCTACCGGTGGTTCGGCCAGGCACCGCATCGTATTTCAGCAATACAGCCTGGAGCTTTTGAATTACTTCATAGTTGTTTCCGCCTCCCTGACGATCATAACCTATTCTCTCTACGTGGTGATCTCGAGCAACATGATCAGGCTCGGCTCGGAGCGATTCGTGGCCACCATACCGTTGGTTGTATTCGGCGTATTCCGCTATCTCCTTCTAATCTATCACCACAACGACGGAGGTGATCCTGCCGACATCCTGCTGAGAGATCGAGCGATGCAGGTGGATATCATCCTGTGGGCCATCATGGTGCTTGTCCTTCTCCTGCTCGCTTTGTCCCAGGGAGTCTCGCCATGATAAAGCTACAGACTGGAATCAGATACGCTGCCTTGGTGCTGCTGGCCGTCGGCGTCAATATCGCTATTCAGCGGCTGAGCCTTCATTTCTGGAGGGGTCCTTTTTCCCTATATGGCGCCATATTGCTCGGCACCGCCATCGGCCTGATCATCGGATACTCCGCCAAGTACGTGCTGGATAGGCGATTCGTCTTTCCGAAGGCCGCTGCTCTAATCCGCCAATCTGACTCCCCGGACCCGCTCCTTCTCGTGAAGAGATACATGCACCGGTTTTTCTTCGTGATCCCCTGTCTGTTCTATTTCTACACCGCCTGCCGTACTCCGGGGTGGGGGGATGCCACCATGATCGCCTCCAACACCTTCCACCTGGAATTGGGCTCCTGGGTGAACACCCATAATCTGTTCCACCTCCTCGGATTCCTGTGGCTGAAGCTGTTTGCCTCGGCCAACGTGCACTTCCACTTGGTCTTGCTCTCCGCCCTCTTCGGCGCCTTAACGGTGCACATCATGTTCCTCACCGGACGCGAGCTCACATCTCACCCCGTGAGTGCCGCAATAGGAGCGCTGGCCCTGATGGTTTCCCACTCCCTCTGGTGGCATTCCACCATGCTGGAAGTCTACACCCTCAACACCGCTCTTCTATCCCTGATGCTCTATTGCGTCGTGCGGTACGAGAAAACCGCTAAACTCAGGTTTCTCTGTCTGGCTGCCTTTTTCTTCGGGCTGGGCTGCAGCAACCACGTGTTGATGGGATTGTTCGTCTTTGCCTTCATCCTCGTGGTTCTCCTCCTGCTCGTTCACCGAAAAAGACTCACAGCCAGGCACCTGTTCCTACTGCTCGCCTGTTTTCTTCTGGGTTTTCAGCTCTATCTCTTTGTCTTTGTCAGGGATTTCCTGCGGAGTCTGCCTTCCGATATTGCAGCGGGCAATCAGGGCGTGCTCGAGACTGGGTGGAATACTTTTCGGGGCGTGCTTCACGAGGCGACGGGAGGGGACTTCAAGCGCTACATGTTCACCAAAGACTTGCCGATGGAACGGATCCTTTTCTTCCGCTTCAGCTACGGTTTCTGGATCGTCTACAACTTCGCTTCCCCCGCACTGCTGCTGGGTTTCTGGGGTTTCTATCTCTTCTGGAAAAAGAGAGCCTTCCGGCTTTCTTGCTGGTTTTTTTTCGCAGGCATTGCGGCGCAGGCCGTGTGGTCGGCCAATTACTTCATCTGGGACATGTACGCTTTTTCGCTGCCGGTCTATGTCATGTTCAGCCTTCCCGTTGCCCTTGCTGTAGACAGGCTGGTCGAACGGAAAGGCGTAGTCCGTCGGGCCACTCTGGTTCTCTCACTCACAGTGCTGCTTCCGGTGCTGCTCTATGGGCAGGTTACCCGTTGGTACCGGCAGGGCGGCTTCTTTCGCTGGTATCTCGACAGCTACCCGGAAACTCAGTGGGTCAGGCATACCTGGGACCCTGTAGAGTATTTCAGCAACCCGTACAAACGTGACTACGACAAGGTGGAGCGGTACGTCAAGAAGCTGCATTCGGTACTGCCGCAGCAGGCCCACCTGCTGGATTCCGATTGCCGGGCAGACTATCCTCTGCGGCATTACTACAGAGACATTCAGCGAGTCCGCACCGACATCATTCACCATGACCTGTTCTCGCCGTTCTTAACCCCTGAAAAAGGAAAAAAAGTCGCCCGCAAGCTGAAAGATCAGCTGGACAGCGACAATCCGGTCTATACCGTATCGGTGCAGTACCCGGAGAAAGTCGTGCTGGATCAGCTGTACCTTCTGTACGACCCAGAGAAAGAACCGGCCTCCCTCGAATCCATCCCGGAGAGTGAATACCTGAGCTCATTCCCGGGAGTGCGATTCGAGAAGATTATCCTGTTCGAAGAGGAAGAGATCTGGATCTATGCGATGAGACCCATCCCCTCAAAAGACTGACAACCGGGGACGAAGACCCCCTTCCATTCAGGAGAACAGACATGGAAAAAAAACGACTTTGCATTTACGATTTTGACGGCACATTGTACAACGGCGACTCCCTCGTCGATTTTTGGAAGTACACTCTGCAGCGCAAGCCGTCCACAATCCTCTTTCTTCCCTATCAGCTGGTCTCTGTGCTCCTGTGGAAGACAGGCGTCCTGTCGACGGAAAGAACCAAGGAGATGTTTCTGTCCTTTTTAAACCTGTTTTCCGAAGACCAGCTGGCCAATTGGGTTCTCCGCTTCTGGAAGGAGGAGGGTCAACGAAAGGTATTCCCTTGGGTTTACGAAGCCTTAGAGAAAGACAGGGCCGATGGGCTCTGGCCAATTTGTATCTCCGCTTCTCCGGATTTCCTTCTCTCGCCGCTCCTCGTAAGCCTGGGATTCGAACATTGGATATGCTCACAATTTGAGCACGCCGCTAGAAGGTTCAACCGGCTCCGCAGCCGCAACTGCAAGGGAGAGGAAAAATACCACCGGTTGATGAAATGGCAGGAACAGCATTCCTTCGTTTCAAGCATCCACAAGGTCGTTTCTGATTCTGCCGACGACCTCTCTGTGTTCGCCATGGCAAGGGCCAGATACCGAATCATCAAGGGCAAACCCGTCAAGGTATGAATGATAGGTATTATTATCTCGGGTCGCAACCGCAGAGACGGTCTGGAAGTGAGCCCGGACCTTCTTGCGCAGGTCTGTCTCAACCTCCACAGCGTCTGAGGCTTGCTCATACCCAGGCTCGGTCTCAGGATCGGTAGTTCTCTCGGTTTGGTGTTCGGAAGCCCTTCCTCACAGAGCGCGCTCAGCTACGTGAGGCATCTGTTCCCACCGTCCCTTGGTGCGGGATGAGTAGAAGTGTGAAACCGCATCCGACCCTCCCAACGGCTCGTGGCGGATCTTCTTCAGCGATACCGGCGGACGCAAAATGTATTGGGTCAGACTCTCCTGGGTGCGCTGGTCAAGGATGCGAACCGTGCTGTCAATGCTGAATCCCGAGTGCTTGCAGGACAGCAGCTTGTCGGCAAACCCCTCGTTGAGTAGTTTCTTCTCGACCAGCATCGCGATCACTCTCAAACACTCTGAAGTTCCCCCGTTTTGGTGGACACTCACGTAGCTAGCTTTTGTTCGTACTCTTCCGGCGTCCTTCCTCGATTAGCAATACCTTGTAAAGCGGGGTCCCACGTTCCCTTCCTTCGAGTTGGAGATTGCTGATGCGGGATAGGAGCAGCCTTTGCGGCGGTGGACGGACTGGTTAAGGAACTCATTCTTCCTGGTCAATGTCACTCGCAGGCCTCTTGATGTATAATGTTTTTTAGCAATTAGAAAAAGGAGAATGTATGACCCGTCAGAATATCCTGTTCTTATTAAGTGATGAGCACAGCTTCCGTTGTATGGGCCATGTGCCTTTTGAAGACGGTGGGGAACCGGTTAAGACCCCGACATTCGACAGGCTGGCTCAACAAGGAACAGTCTTTTCAAACGCTTACTGCCAGATGCCCCTGTGCACGCCCTCCAGGATCACAATGCTAACAGGACTGGAGGTGAGAGCCTCGGGAGCCTGGAATAACTGGTCTATGCTAAGATCCGGCTTGCCGACCCTTCCGGAGATATTCAGCCGGGCAGGCTATGAAACGTGTCTTGTGGGCAAGATGCATCTCGGGGGCAAGAATCAGTTTGTAGGATTCAGGCATCGTCCCTACGGAGACCTTACGGGTAAAACAGGTCACCAGTGGGAGCCCATCGACGATCAAAAGCGCAAATCGATGCGAAATCGAACAGCAGAAGTGGGCATAACCGGCATACCTGAGAGTTTAATCCAGGATGAAATAGTGACCCACGAAACTGTTGCCTTCCTTAGAGAGCATCGCCATTCCAATCCCGATCAGCCCTGGTTTCTCTGTGCCTCCTTCAGCCGTCCCCATTTTTCTCTAACAGCCCCCAGGCGATACATAGACCTGTATTGGCCCAACGGTGTGACCGAGCCGAGAGTGCCGGCCGCAGGAGATGCCTACCATCACCCGATGAGCGTGGGAATGAGGAAAGGATTTATGGCGGATAAAATAACTTATGATGAGATGATGCGGGCCAGGGCGGCTTACTTTGCCTGTGTCAGCTATCTGGACGAGGTGATCGGAGATCTTCTGTTGCGGATGGAGGCGGACGCGCTTTTAGTTAACACCATAATTGTCTACACCACGGATCATAGTGAAATGGCAGGTGAACACGGTGTCTGGTGGAAAAACTGGTTGTATGAAGCATGCGCAAGGGTTCCGCTGATTTTTTCACTTCCCGAGCAGAGAAGAGGCAAACGAGATGCTTTTCGATGGAATACACCTGTAAGCCTGTTGGATCTCTTTCCAACTCTATGTGCAATGGCAGATGTCGAAGGACCTGAAACGCTGGATGGCAGCGATATCTCAACTTCGGTTTGTGGAGAGAGAGAGCCGAAAGACAGACCCATCTATTGCGATGCCCTTCTTCCTCGGTGGGGTGAAGGGACCGAGTTCCGTATGATCCGATGGCGGCAGTATAAATACGTTAGATTTAGAAATGCGCCGCCGCTTTTCTTTGACCTAAAGAATGATCCAGGCGAACAGTCCAATCTCCTAACCCGAGGTGTCGCCGGAAAAGCCAGAGAGGCCCTGGATATCTTGAGCGATCTTGCACTTAAAACCATGGATTTCGACGAAGCAGAAAGAGAGAGAACAGTGAGGGATGGCTCCCTCCTCGCGGACTTCCGTCAAGAGTTGCCGGAGAGTACGGGGAATCTATACTTGATGCCCTCCGGGAAATTGATCAATGCAGATGATCCTCTGTACCATCCGACGTTAATTGCCGGCGATCTTGGCAGGGCCTTCGATGATTACAGAAAGAACAACGAATAGAGGATAGCTTAAATGAGTAGAGATACGCTGAACTTCCTGGTATTCACTTCGGACGAGCACAATCCAATGATCAGCTCCGTTTATGGCCACCCTTTTATCAGGACTCCCAATATGCAGCGTCTTGCAGAGATGGGCACTGTCTATGAGAATGCTTACTGTCCGAGCCCCCTCTGCTGTCCCTCGCGTTCCGCCTTTTTCACAGGACGGCGCGTACATGATATTCAAACATACAACAACTGTATTACCGACGAGTTTGAATATCCCTCTTACGGCCAGGTTTTGGCTGAACAGGGAGTACACACTGTCCATATAGGCAAGGTCCATGCTTACCGGAAAGCCAAAGATCTGGGTTTTTCCGAAATGCACGGCAAAGATGCAAGATTTCCCGGGGATCTGAACATCGGACGTAAGCCTCTTGCGATAAGGTCTCTGGAAACCCCCAACGGAGGAACCAGGGATGCAAATTACGGGGTGCGAGAAAATCCTACAGAAATCGATGATGGGAGAGTACAGAGGGCAGTTGAGTGGATTCGGACAAAGGGCGCAACAATAAAAAAGCCCTGGTCCCTTGCGGTAAACACATCGAAACCTCATTTTCCCATGTTTAGCACTCAGCGACTATGGGACATATATGCAGAGCACGAGGATATGCCTGAGTATGGGTTTGATAGTGAACCGGCAAAGCATGCTTACGCGCGAGACCTTCAGGCACATTTTCAAACGACCGGATTTCCTGAAAAATCTATCCGGGGCTTGCGGCGGGGTTACTACTCCCTCGTTGCATATGTTGACTTCCAACTCGGCAGGATTCTCGATGCTCTTGAAGAAACAGGACTGACAGACAACACAGTTATTGCCTATACCTCTGACCACGGCGAGATGCTTGGAAAGTTTGGAATGTGGTGGAAGTGTACTCTCTATGAGGGCTCCGCTCGTGTGCCGCTCATTATCGCGGGGCCGGGATTTAAGAAACATCACAGGATAAAAACCCCCGTGGATCAATTGGACTTACAGGCAAGTATTTTTCGATCCCTTGGGTGTAAACGTCCGGATACCTGGTCCGGCACGCACCTTCAAGATATAGGGGAAAATAGTTCCGACCATGTTGCATTCTGTGAATATCACGGTCACGGTACCAGAGCCGGCGCTTACATGATCCGCAAGCGAAACTGGAAGCTCATATACTACTGTGAGGCAGAGAATCAGCTCTTTGATGTGACCTCTGATCCTGACGAACAGAATAACGTTGTTGAAAGATTTCCCGAGATTGCTGCTGAGCTGGAAGGGGAGTTGCGCAGGATCTGCTCGCCGGAAGACGAGAACCGCAGGGCGGAGGAGTTTATTAAACATCAGCTTGAAGCTATCGATAAAATGAACCTTGTGGTCCAAAAGGGCGGTCTCGCAGAATTAGCATAGTCCCCACCTGACCCCTTTTTTCATTCCTTGACAGTCCGATGCTTTCGGAATACGATTTTCTATCCATTATTAAAACATAGGAGGATGCTATTATGAAAAAGTTTACAGTCTTATGTCTTATCTTGTGTTTCTCCGTGAGTTTTTATGTATTCAGTGGCGGTACATCGGAAACCGGCAAGAAGGAAGCAGAACCTACCGCGGAGTTGATCTACGGGAAGTACAGAGAGGCGCCCATGCTGGCCGCGCTTGTGAAGGCGGGCAAGCTTCCCCCGGTGGAGGAAAGGCTGCCCAAGAATCCCAAGGTCATAAAGCCGATGCACGAGATCGGCAAGTATGGAGGTACTCTCCGCAAGATTAAATTCTCCGGCTCAGGGGGGATGCAATACACAACCCAGGAGGCGATCTCCCAGTTCACCTGGGATTTGAGCAGAGAGATAGTCGGTGTTTCGGGTGTGGAGCCCAATATTGCCGATAGAGTTGAGTTTTCGGCTGATTACTCATCGGTAACTATTCATCTCCGGGAGGGACTCAAGTGGTCCAATGGCGATCCTTTTACCACCGAAGATTTTCGTTTCCGGTGGGAAGATCTCTGGCTGAACAAGGACTGGCCGGAGAATGTCAACGGCTATCTCAAGCTGGAGGGCAAGGCCCCAAAGCTCGAAGTGATCGATGATTACACCTTCAAGTTCACCTGGCACGCCACCTTTCCGGCTGCCGAGAAAATCCTGGCATGGGGCCCGGGGGAAGACTGCTATGTTCCATCAGCGTTCTATAAAAAGTACCATCCCAGGTATAAC